>LQYC01000140.1_pt1 | contig 35575 bp, 36 predicted proteins | sample 661771 | NCBI WGS metagenome assembly LQYC01 (sample SAMN03483023, study PRJNA281117) | bioreactor metagenome | isolation source: benzene-degrading methanogenic enrichment culture from a contaminated... | place: USA: oil refinery in Oklahoma | collected 2011-05
CCGCCTCTATAACCCGCTCAATTCCCTGATCTTGGAAATCGGGATCACCGACACCTTGCCGGATTTATCGATATCGCAAATGCCCATAATGTTGCCTTCGATATCAAACGCGGGCGCGCCCAGCGCCTCGGCTTTTTCATAGATATTGGTGTTTATCGCGTCGGGCGTAAAATCGCGGACCAATCCTTCATTGACAAAATTATCTCCCGATGCCAACATCCCGGCCAAAAAGACCCTTTCTCCCGGGTCGAGATCGTCCACCCGGTAGAACCCGGCCGTGGACCAATTGGCATTTTCCAATTTCAAAATCACCAAGTTGAGCGCCTTGTCCCTTTTTAACACCTCGAATGACGCGGTTTTTCCGGCCGCGGTTATTTTCGCGGTCGCGCCCGCGGGAAACAAATCGTTGGGCAAAACCGCCAAACCGTCCGAGGTCAAAATCACGCCGGAACCATAGCTTGCCGCGCCCTTGGCGCCGGTGACTTTAACGCCGATCACCGCCCCGAAAACCTTGGCCGCCGCGTCTTTGAGCGCTTTGTTTTCCTGAATGGTCGTGATTTTGTTTTCGGTAACGCGCACCGGCGGCAAGTTCTCCCCGTTATCCCGGTTGAAAGGCAACAGTCCCGCGCAATACGAAAACGCCAGCAAACCGCCCAGCGCCCCGCTCATCACCACCGCCGCCACCGCGGCCACTATCGTCGTCAATCGTTTGATTATCATAATATTTTTTCCTTTTTTACCTCAAAAAACAGAATCGCGCAATCGTTGTTTGTCGCAGCATATGCGCGATGTCTCCCCATTTTGCGAATTTACGCAATAAAGAACGCGCATCGGAAAAAATCAGACTTGGGCGTGCCAAAAAGAGAAACCTCGCAGATTCGCAAATATGGGAGGACATCGCGCATGAGCCCGCTGCAACAAACAACGATTGCGCGATCCGTACCGCTACGCCTCCACTTTCGCCGCCTTGCGCGTTTTGATGTTCCTGACCGGCGAGTTTACGACAATCTCGTTGTTTTGGGCGTCCACCAAAACATTATCGCCGTCTTTAACCGTTCCGGAAACGATTTTCAACGCCAGCGCGTCCAAAACCAGCTTCTGAATCACGCGGCGCAACGGCCGGGCGCCCAAATTGGAATCAAACCCGCGCTGGGCCAGCATTTCTTTGGCCGCGGCGGTTATTGTCATACGGATGTTCTTTGAATGCAAGCGCTTGTCGACTTTTTGCAATTCCAAATCAACGATTTTGGTTATTTCCTCTTTGCCAAGATAATTGAAAATCACGATCTCATCGACCCGATTTAAAAATTCCGGGCGGAAAGCCTCCTTTAAAACCGCCATCACCTTATCGTGAGTTTTTTCCTTGGTGATGTCTTCGGCGGATTGCATCGAAAATCCCAGCGACGCTTCCCGGGCGATGATATCCGACCCGATATTGGAGGTCATAATCAGAATCGCGTTTTTGAATGACGCCGTGCGGCCCTTGGCATCGGTCAAGCGGCCGTCTTCCAATATCTGCAACAAGATATTGAACACTTCCGGATGAGCTTTTTCGATTTCATCCAAAAGAACCACCGAATAAGGCCGGCGCCGGATCTTTTCGGTCAACTGTCCGCCTTCTTCGTAACCGACATAGCCCGGCGGCGAACCGACAATCCGGGAAACCGTGTGCTTTTCCATGTACTCGGACATATCCATCCGAATCAAAGCATTCTCGTCGTTGAACAGAAATTCGGCCAAAGCCTTGGCGGTTTCGGTCTTGCCCACGCCCGTCGGCCCCAAAAACATAAACGAACCCAACGGCCGGTTTTCTTCCGAAATTCCGGCGCGCGCCCGGCGAATGGCATTGGAAATCGCCGTAATCGCGGCCTCCTGGCCGATCACCCGGCGTTTTAAAATATCCTCCAAATTTTGCAATTTGCGCGCTTCTTCCTCCATCAAGCGCATCACCGGAATCCCGGTCCAGCGGGAAACCACCTTGGCCACATCTTCCTCGGTCACCTTTTCTTTGAGAATCGGCCGATCTTTCTGAAACCGCGCCAATTTTTTTTCGGCGCCTTTCAATTCCTTTATCAACTGGGGAATCTGGCCGTATTTCAACTCCGCCACGCGCTGCAAATTGGCGTGAGACTCCTCCCGCTCGATTTCAAACCGATAATCTTCCAATTGTTTTTTCAAAACTTTGATTTTGCTGATGGTTTCCTTTTCCGAATGCCACTTGGCTTCCAATGATTTTGACTTCTCGTCAAGATCGGCCAATTCGCGGTTAATCGCTTTCAATCGCCGAAAAGTATTTTCATCGCGATCGTTTTTAATCGCTTCGTATTCCACCCGCAAATGCTGGAGTTCTTTGCGCATTTTTTCCACTTCCGTGGGTTCGGATTCAATATCCAAACGCAGAGAGCTCATCGCTTCGTCCATCAGATCGACCGCCTTGTCCGGCAAAAACCGGTCGGAAATGTAACGCGCGGCCAAATCGACGCACGCTTCCAGGCCTTTTTCGTCGATCTTCACGCCGTGGTGCAATTCGTATTTTTCCTTCAAGCCAAGCAGAATCAATTTGGCATCCTCGACCGACGGCTCGGCCACGAACACCGGCTGGAACCGGCGTTCCAAAGCCGGATCTTTTTCGATATATTTTTGAAATTCTTTCAAAGTCGTGGCGCCAATGGCTTTCAATTCCCCGCGCGCCAGCGCCGGCTTCAACAAATTCGACGCGTCAATCGTGCCATCGGCCGCGCCCGCGCCCACCAGCGTGTGCAATTCATCAATAAAGAAAATATAGCGGCCCGCGGCGCGATCCATTTCGCGCAACAGCGCCTTGACGCGGTCTTCAAACTCCCCGCGGTATTTCGTGCCCGCAATCAACGCGCCCAAATCAAGCGAAATGATTTCTTTGTCGCGCAGGCTTTCGGGCGCCGCGCCCGAAACGATGCGCTGGGCCAAACCCTCGATAATGGCCGTTTTGCCAACGCCCGCTTCGCCGATGAGCACCGGATTGTTTTTGGTGCGGCGGCTCAACACTTGCATCAAGCGCCGAATCTCGTTTTCGCGGCCGATCACCGGGTCCAGCTTGCCCTGCCGCGCCAATGTGGTTAAATTGCGCGTGTATTTTTCAATAACCTGATATTTCGATTCCGGTTCCGGATCGGTAATGCGCTGGCCGCCGCGAACCTTCATCAATTCTTTAAGAACAGCCTCATAATCCAATTCGCCGGTTTCCGGCGTCGCGAAACCCCCGTCGGAATGAATGAATTCGGCTTTGTCCAGAATTTCCTTGGCCTTGGTTTGCGTGCTCAAAAGCGCCAGAAAAAGATGCTCCACCGAAATGAATTCATCGCCCATTTTGTTGGCCTCCTCGCGGGCTTTGTCCAAAACTTTGGCCATATCCTGCGTCAGATAAAACTGGCCGAACGCCTGCGGGCTGGCGATTACGGGCAATTTGACCAAACCCGAAACCGCCCGGCGCTTCATATTCTCGGCGTCGACCGCCAAACGCTCCAATAAATTGAGAATCAAACTTTTGTCCTGCGACAACAGAGACACCAGCAAATGCAAAGCATCGATCTGCTGCTGGTTTTTTTCGCGCGCCAAATCCTGCGCGTATAGGATCGCCTCTTGAGCCTTGTGGGTAAAATTAGCCGCTGAATTCATACCTTTAAAAACAATTTTCAATTTTCAATTTCCAATTTTCATTGAATTTTCAATGAAACAATTTCCAATTTTCAAACAGATAAAAATTTGTTCAAAAATCAGATATTGGAAATTTAACAGAAATTTAAAATTAGAAATTCTTGGCTCACTGGTTTTCGCTCCGGTCGCCCAATACAACATCCGTGTTTATCTGGTCGGCGCCCCGTTGAACCTTCAAAGTCACTTTATCACCCGGATTATATTTTGCAATGATTTGAGCGAGCGGATTGGTCTGGGCGATCTTCTCGTTGTTTATTTCAAGAATTATATCCTGGTCTTTCAACCCGGCTTTCTGCGCGGGCGATCCGGCGACCACCGAAGCGATTTTGCTTTTGCCATCGGAATCGCCGGTCGTAATCCAGGCGCCGTAATCCACCGGCAGCTTATTCTCTTCTTGAATCCGGCTATCGACGGCTGTGTAGTAAATCCCAAGATACGGATATGTGATCTTGCCCGTATTTTTCACCTGGTCGATATCGCGCTTGGCCACATTCACGGGAAGAACAAATCCGATGTTCTGGGCGCCGCTGGCCGTGGCCGTGTTAACGCCGATAACTTCACCTTTCAAATTCAATAACGGGCCGCCGGAATTGCCTTCGTTGATCGCCGCGTCGGTCTGAATCAAGTTATCCAAAGTTTCGCTGGTTCCGCCGCCGCCCGCGGTAATGGATCGTTGCAACCCCGAAATCACTCCCACCGAAACCGTGTTGTTGAATTCTCCCAGCGCGTTGCCGATGGCGATCACGCTTTGTCCGATCTGCAAATTAGACGAATCGCCCAATTTTACCGCGGGAAATTTTTGGCCTTCGGCACCGGTTATTTTAACCACCGCCACATCCTGGGTCGGATCAAGCGCCAAAACCTTGGCCGGATATTTTTTGCCGTCGGTGGTAATCGCGGTGTATTCGGCGCTCGAATCGTTCACCACATGTTTATTGGTTATGGCCATCCCGTCTTCGCTCACGATAAATCCCGAGCCCGCGCCCACCTCCCGGCTTTGAGTGCCTTTCTGGCGCATCTGCGGCACTTGGAAATTGCCCCAAAATCCGAACGGATCAAAATCGTTTGACGGCGCCGAATAATATTGTTCGTAAACCGGCACATCCTTGGTAATTATGATCGATACCACCGCCGGCGAATAATCTTTAACCACTTTAATCACCGCGTCCTCCTGGGTCGTCTGCGGCTCGTATATAATCTTATTCCCGCCATCGGACGGCAAAGCGGTTCTTTGTTCCGATTCCGGCAATGAAAATCTTTTTATCAAATCTTCTATTTGGCCGTGATAAAACGCGCCCAAGCCAAAACCGACAGCCAGCGCGAGGATCACGATAATCGCGATGATTAAGCTTCTTTTCTTTCCCTCCGGCTTGTTTTCAACCGCCTGCGTCGGCTCCATTGTTTTATTCTCGGTTGAATTAAGATCATACATTGACATAATCTTAATAATTTTCAATTTTCAAACTCCAATTTTTGCGCCTCGGGCGCAAAAATTCATTGAAAATTGATAATTGAAAATTGTTTTGTTACATAGCTCTATTCCCAAAGTTTCTTCGCTTCTTCCCAAAATTGCGGTTGATCGCGCTTTTCCTTCATCCAATACCACCACTCCGACCCCCATAAATAGAATGTGTCAAAGCCGGTGTTTTTGGCGAATTCGATATTGTTTTTGAATTGTTTGATGTCCATGGTCTTGGCATCGCTGTCGCCGCCATCGTAAAGCTGATTGGCCGCCCACGGTTCGGCCTGCAATTCGCCGCAAATAACTCGCTTTTTAAAAACCAAACCGATAATTTTGGATTTCACCCAATAAAACGCCGGCGGGATCGGATAGGTAATATAGGTTTTTATTTCATGAAAATACACCCGGCGGTACATGGTTACCGCAACGGTATCACCGATCATGGCGGCGTTGAACCACCACGAACCCTCCCCGCTATCCGATATTACAACACGACGCTTTTGCTCGTCAAGAGACCGCGCCAGCGCCGCTTCTTTTTTTAAAAAATCTTTGTCGATCCACGGACAATCGCCGAATTGAAACAGCGGTTCGTTTTCAACCTGCCAAGAATCCACCGCGGAATTACCGCGATAATGCAACACCAGCGCTTCCAGCATCGCCAATATCTTTTCCTGTTGCCGTTCCTTGCCGATGTTCTTGGCCCATTCGGGCACATGGCATTCGGGCCAGCGCGGCGTTTTCATGCCGATGGCCAGCATAACTTTGGCGTTATGGAGCTTTGCCTGTTCCATCTGCCAATCAAGATCGGAAAAATCATAAACGCCATCCTGCGGCTCGATCAAATCCCAGTGCGCCGCGATCTTTAAATTCTTGACTTTCAAATCATCCAACAGCGCCAAATAGGCCTCTTCCCAGTCCAACCCCATATCCTTGGCATGTTTTTGCGAAAACGCCGCCCCCCAAGTAATGTTTTTTGCCATAGCCGCTTTATACATATACAAAAACCCGATCGCCAAGGCTAATGAAATTATTACCAGCCATAAAACAATTTTCTTTCGCATTAGTATATTATACCAAATTTTTCCCATAAAAAAATTTGGCAATTAAAGAAAATGTCCATACATCGGATGTCTGGACATTTTAAACCGCGCCGAATTTAGGCGCGGGTTTAGTCTTTTCCCAAAAGATAAACGCTAAACATTATTCCAATCGTCGTAACTGATTTCGGCTTGTTTAAGAATTTCTTTAAGTAACGGCACGCCGATAGCATCGCTTCCGTGCGGCGACGGAATACTGACTTTCAAAGTTCCTTTTTTCATAAAGCGATGCTTTCCTCCGCTTAGCGGGCCTTCAAATCCCAATTTCTTGAACTTTTTTATCAAAATTCGGCCAGAAACGGGATTAAGCATATTGTTTTGTCAGAACTCGCTTTGTTTTAACTGACGGCGTTAATCCGGGGATTGAATCGCCATCGGTCAATTTCAACAATATCCATTCTTCCAGCACTTCTTGCAATCCCTGCCGGCAAATTTCCAATGTTTTTCCATCCGCCCAAACTCCTTTAAGGCCAGGAATTTCGCCAAAATAAGTTCCATCTTCCAAAATCTTATAGGAAGCTTTTTTAAATTGTGATTCTATGTATTGGGTAATCATATTGTTTATCAAATTGTTTTTTGATTATACAATTGGCCGGCGAATAGTCAATTCAACGCGAAAATGGCCAGGCCGAGCATTATCAAGGCGATGGCGGCGGCTTTTTGGACAACGGCGCCGGAATCGACTTTTTCCTTGAGAACGCCGGGAAGAAAAATCGAGATTATCGTTGAAAGAACGAACAGTGAAATATATTGTATCCCGGCCATGGCGTTGATCACCGGCACGCTGGCTTGAGGAGCAAGCGACACCGCCAGACTTTGAAGCAAAAACGCGGCGCCTCCCGCGATCTGCCCGATGAAAAACAGAAAATTGGGCCGGGCGGCTTTTTTGACGCTGTGGCGGCCAAACACGGTTTTGCGCACATCGCCGGACAAAAGGAAAGTCAGCGCCGCGGCCACGGATCCAAAAGCCACCAGCAAAAACCCGCCCAAAAAAGCCAACCGCAGATAAACCAATTTTGACAACACCACCGATGACGCAAAAAGCAATGATGCCATGCCGATCCACAAAAAACCGCTCCTTTTGAAAGAAATTCCCTTGGCCATGATCAGCCAACTGCCGGCGATCAGCAAAAAAAATCCCGCCATTTCTTTCAACTCCAGCACCGCCTTCCCTCCCGAAACCAGCGCGGTCAAAAAAAATCCGAAAATCGGCACCAAACTGCCGATGATCGGCACCACGCGCGACGCTTCAAACCGCCTTAGCGCGGAAAGATAAAAATAAGAACCGTATATCTGCGCCGCGCCCGCGGCAACGCCAATCAAAAAAAGCGCCGGCGCGGGACCGGCCCACGCCCCGAACGGCAAAAGCAAAAACGCGATCGCGCTCAAAATGCCGATATAGAACGCGTAAAGCTTGGGATTGGAGATCGACCCGCCCAATAAAATTTTGTCGATCAGCGCCGTCGCCGCAAGCAATATGTAACTCCCGATGGCAATGTATAACCAGAGCATGAGTTCACTTCGTAATTTTCAATTTTCAAATTCCAATTTTCAATAAATGTTCCAATTATCCAATGAACAAACAAAAATACCGCGTATTCGTTTGAAAATTGATTCATTGTCCGCCGGAGGCGGATGCGCCTCGGGCGCAAAAATTCATTGTAAATTGAAAATTGATAATTGAAAATTAATTCAGTTTTCCTTTGTTGGCCACCAGCCTTTCAATATGATAGGTTCCCAGCTTTTCGCCTTCGATAAATCCTTCCATCGCCGCCTCGGCCAGATAGCCTTGGAAAAGCCAGTCATCCAGCCACTGGCCGATACAGTTCATATCTCCCTGCTCGATGCCAAAACCGGAACGCAACAACCAGCTCTTGTTAAAATCCTCTTGCGAACCGATGGGCGGCGCGACGATGATCGGCACCCCCAAGGCCGAATAAAAAGAAAGTTCGCTGGGTTTGGTCCACAAAATATCGACTTTGCGCAATGTCTTGTTGAAACGGTTGAAATAATTTCCGATTTTTTCTTCAAATAAAATTTCCAGATTCGGATTCTTTTCCAGCCTCAAACCACGGGCCGCGTTTTGGAACAATTTTTTCAATTTTTTATTCGTTCCCGCCGAAAGAACCAGTTTCATTTTTCCTTCCCTTATCCGCGGGGCCAGCTGGCGCGCGATTTCCAAACCGATCTCGCTTTGCGCGCCCGCGCCGCCGGCGGAAAACATAATCGCCGGCAAACGGCCCGCGCTTCTGGGCAAATCTCCCAAAGTTTTTTTCGCCAAATCGCCGTATTTTGAAAGATAAATTCCGGCCGGATCAAGATTCGCCAGCCGGCGGCCGAGATCAGCCTTGGCAACATCCATTCCCCCGATAACATCCTTGCCCGAAAAGATATTGCCTTCAGGCAACGGATAACCGGTCAAAAATATCCGGCGCTTGGGCACGCCGTAAAGTTTGAGCCGGGCCGCCACGCGGGCGTTCGGCGCGCAATAATTAATGCGGCTGGACATCGGATCCAGCGCGGCCCACTGGCGGCTGACATCCGCATCGCAAACGACCAAATAAATATCTCCCGGATAATCGAATTCTTCGGCCATAAACGCCGCGATAAAAAATGTGGTTACCAGAGGCATGGGATTTTTGGCCAGTTTGGCGATAAAATGCCTTCCCCATCCTTTTTTTATCAAACCATAGGTACTTTTGGCCAAAATCGGCGGGCGCGATAAATCCTTATTGGGATAAAATTCGATTATCTTCTGGAACAAACCGTCGTATAAAGAAAACGCCGGGCCGCCGACTAACGGAATGCGTTTAAAGCGCGAAATCGCTTCATAAAAACGCCGGCTGTCCTCCCAAATTTTTTTATCGCTTTTGGGGATTCCCTGATAATCATTGGCGTTAATAATCTGTCCCCTGTGCGCCAAACCCTTGAGCGGATGCGCGGTGCGCTGGTGCCCGTAACCCATATTCACGCAAACCACCCATGCTTTGTTTGAAATTTTATTTTCCATTTTCCGCGTTGTTTTGAATCGCGAAATCGGGCGCGGTTAATCTTTTTCGCGGCGGCGCGGCAAAAGTTAACGGAGAACGGTTTCGCGATTCAAAGCCATTATTTAATCATATCAAAAAATCTTCGGCGCGCCAAAAAAGCGGAACCGCCCGATTAACAACGGGCGCGAAGAATTATTTTAAAAAATCCTGTTTTTCGTTTTCTTTGGCGCGCCAAGCGACAACCGCCAAAAAAACATAGGAAACGGCCAGCCAAATAAAATCGATTTGAAAATTTATCGCCGCGTACGGCAAAGCGCTGAAAAATTCGGCGACACCCAACAAATACGACAGCGCCAACCATATCGGGAAAAACAACAACCACCCCAGCGCGGAATTGATCGCGGCCGCGATTGCCATGACAAACCCATAAACAGTAATAAAGAAAACCATCGGCTCAACCAATAAATTGGTTATCGGAGCGTAGAACGGAACATAGCCGAAATTGTAAATCAAAAGCGGTAAAGTGAAAATTTCGGCCGCCAAAGTTGTCGCCAGCGGCTGGCGCGCCCATTTGGAAATAAAATCGACGCGCCGTTCTATCGGTTTGGCGAAATACGCCATTCCCAGCACCGCCAAAAACGATAATTGGAAGCCGATGTCAAAACGCAAGACCGGTGGATTTTGCATGACCATAAACGCGGCGGCAATAACGATAATCCGCAATGTATCGCCGGGCCGGCCAATGATTTGCGCGGCAATTATTAAGCTGCCCATGATCCCGGCTCGCACCGCCGAGGCCGGAAAACCGATCATCGCGATAAACAGCCAAACAAAAACCAAAGTGGCCCGAAGCGCTTTCTGACGCCACCACCCCAACGCAATCAACAACGGCGCGATAATTCCAGCCATTATCGTAATATGGGTTCCGGAAACTGCGGCCAAGTGCCGCAATCCCGCGATATTCAACTTCTCTTTCAACTTGGCGCAATCAGGATCCGCCTCAAGCTCTTTTGTCGAGCAACCGGCCAAACCGCTTTGATCACCCAGCAGAATCGCGATTAAAAGCGAGTTATGCGGAGACGGCAATGCCTGGCCAATCCCCTCTTTCAGCTTGTGCTTAATCCAAAACAATCCCGAATAAATCAAATTGCCGTTGCCTTCGGAAATCAATTCTATTTTCGGATAGCGCGCCATGGAATAGACTCCGTCCTTGGCTAAATAATTTCTATAATCAAAATCGGAAAAATTTTGCGGTTCTTGGAGCGCGGCAATAAATTTGATCCGGTCGCCGTAGCGATATTCCGGGTAGCGGTTGGCGATCACCAAGATTTTTCCGTTAATACCGCCCGGCTTCAGAACGATCTGTTGGCTCGCCGGACTCAAAATCGGATCGCCGGCAATGATGCCTTCGATCTCCGTGGTTTTGCCGTTAAACTCTGTCAGTTGGTTATTCTGCGCGGATTGCCAAACGCTTTCAAACCGCCAAAAACCAAAAACGAAACCCGTGATCATTATTCCGACAACGGCGGTTTTATGGTTGTGAGCCGCCAGCCCGGCCAAAAACAAAACCGCGGCGATCGCCGCGGCCAACCAAAACAAAAAAGGAGAAACCTCAACCAGCGACGCCGTTCCCACCCCGGCCAGCATCGCCAAACACCCATAAAGAAAAATTTGGGCGACAACCATATGTAATCAATACAAACGAAGTTGGATTTTCGCGATTTATTTTGCGATAGTCTGCGCACGCGACGGCGGAGCAAAAGCAAATTTTCAGCAGAAAATTATGCGCTATCGCAAAATAAATCGCGAAAATCCAATTCCCCGCCCATTATCGCACCCGGCAATCCGGCACAAACGGCTTTATCAATTCCAGCGCCTCATTGAAAAATTCCGGCGGCAACGGCCGCAGACTCTCGAATTTCGGATCGATCGTGCGCTCAGGCCGGAAATTCTGCAAAAAATACTTGGGTTTCCGGCCGGAAACTTTTTGGCCGATCCATTCGGCCATTTGCGCCAGATCATCGGTCGTGTGAATGCCCGGCGCGCAAGTGGTGCGGAATTCAAAATCAATGTCCGAGTTTTTCAATATGAAAATGCTTTGCTCGATAACCTCCGGCGACATTGGCGCGCCAAAAACCAGCGAATAGCGGTTTTTCGGCAATTTGATATCCATTGCCACATAGTCGATCAGCTTATTTTCGATTAATTCCTTCAACATTTTCGGATTCGATCCGTTGGTATCAAGTTTAACCTTAAAGCCCAAATCCTTTATCTTTTTAATCAAATCCGGCAAATCGGGATTCAAAGTCGGTTCGCCGCCGCACAACACCACGCCCTCCAGCAACCCCTTCTTGCCGTTTAAAAAAACGAACAATTCCTCCTGCGTAATTTCCGACTGCTTTGCGATCAATTCCGGTAGCACCAGTTCCCTGGAATAGCACCACGGACACCGGAAATTACATCCGGCCAAAAACACCGTGGCCGCCACCTTCCCTGGATAATCGATCAATGTTGTTTTCTGCAAAGCGCAAATTTTCATATTTTTCCTTCGTTAGCCATTAACTTCAAATAAAAAATAACATCTTTCAACAAATTTGACCGAACCCAATCTTTTTGCTTATTGTTCAACAACTCGCCCAAACCATCCAAAATATTTTTATTATTAAATTTTTCCAACTTCGCAATGGATTTTTCCAGCAAATCGCCATAAGTCATTTTTGACTTTTTCTCCACAATTTCTTTATTTATCGGCCACATATTTTTTTTGAAAAACCAAACATCAAAAATATCACGATTGGTTCTCCCCAGGCGATCGTACATCGCGACCAATTTGCAAGCGAACATATCTTCCTGGATTGCCACTTTCATCGGAATCCCCATATATGATTTCACTTCGTAGCGGGAATCAAAACAGCGATGATTGATTTCAATTTTAACATTTTGCGCGCTTTTTTGCTTGTCGCGGTATGAAAGCAAAAAAAACAAATTAAATCTTTTAATTCTGGAATCTTTAACGACTCCGTATTTTTGTATTATTTCTTTTATGCGGCCAAAAACATATTCTTTTTCCCCAACATCAAGCAAATCGAAATCCAAATCCACGGAAAAACGATCCAGCCCGTAAAATAAATATGCCGCCGTACCGCCTTTGAAACCCAAAAACGGGCCGACTGTTTCATCGGAATAAATATCGCGCAAAACTTGGAGCAAAACATCTTTGTGCGCCGCGATATTAAGCATATTATTGTTCGGATTTGAACCCTTTATAATATTGATCAACCTTTTTGTTCATTTTTTTGTTTTCGTAAATCGGCAAAATATCAAAAACTTTTTCCCAATTCAACGGCCCCATATTGTCAAAATGATAATCCTTGCTCCGATAAATTACATCCAAAAATGCCCGCTCCGACGTCGCAATGGAATATTCCCCCTCCTGATCAACGCCCGCGGGATTGGTCAAAACTCCTCTTTTAATCCTTGAAAAAACATACGCGGTATCGTCGCAAACAACTTCCCTCTTCGCATATGAAGCGACAAAAATCTGGGAATAATATTGAAAATTTATTCCCGCCTTGACCAACACTGTTTCAAAACTGATATACGAAGGCCTCAAAATATGGGTCGCCAATTCATATTTGTCGTAATTTTTATCCTTGGCGTAAATCCCGCGGCGCAAATGGATGAGCTTATTATTTTTAAGATACGAATGCAATCTCACCTGAATCGCCCCGATATTGGAGTCGCCCCAAAGCAAAACCACATCTTGCACGGAAAAAACGGTCTTCTTTGACCTTAACAAAATATCCAAAAAATCACCTTTCTGCGCTTTTTCTTGCATATATTTGAACCCAAGATTAGCTTTAAGCTAATGTGCAGTTTAATTATAGCAAAACAAAAAAATCCCGCAATCCGCGGAATTATCAGTTTGTGAAACCGAAGTAAGAATTTTTCTTACTTCGGTTTCAAATCATTGAGATTATACTTAAAAACTATTTCTTGGGATTTAAAAATTCTTGACACGCCCGCACCGTTTCTTCCCCCTCATTGTAAATTATTTCCCGCACATTGGCGGCAATTTTTAATCTTTCTCCCAGCAAATCAACTTCTTTCCTTATCTCTTCCGCTTGGTCGATGATTTCATTATCGGGTTTATTCATTTTTACTAAACACAAATCAATATAAAGCTTGGACATTCCCAGATAAAGAGCCCCGGCATTATTGGAAAAACCTTCAATATCCATATCCTCTATTTTTTCTGCGGCCTGCGCGATCGGCATTTTTCTTAATTCCTGCATTTGCCTCGCCATTTCTTCCATTTCAACAATTTCTCTGTTTAAATCTTCCACCGCCTCCTTTGCTTCATCCAAAACCTCTGTTTCATCTTTTTCTTTCTCAATTTCATCTCCAATCTCTTTTGGCATATTTTTTGTTATTATTTTTCTTTATAATACCCCCCCCCCGATTGCCAAAAGTCAAATTAAAAATAAAAAATCCTACCCAATTATTAATTTCCTATTATGTATTTTCAGCGATAGCAAAATTTACATAATGGTTATTTGATTTCGTAAAAACCGGTCGGGTCGGTTTGGCCGGCATACATCCGCAGAGTGCAGGGCAGATAGCCGCTGTTTTTGTTTCTGCCGCATTTGTTGCAGGTTTCGATTGCGCACTGGTTGCGTCCGCATAGGTTGCAGTTTATCATTTTGAATTCGTGTGCGCATTGTTGTCTTGTTTGCTGGCGAACGGCTTGCGTTTCCTCTTTTTTCTTTTTGCTTTCCAAATAGCGGTCAACCACTTCTTCAATGGTAAAATCGGCGAGAGAAAAATCCGCGCCCGCATCGGCAAATATCCGCTCCTGCTGGCGGATATACATTTCCGGATCCATCATATCGGTGAATCCCAAATCATAAAGCGCCACCATCGCTTTTTTTTGCAACAGCGGCTTATCGCCAAAATAATTTTTCATCAGCACCAGCGAATAGAACCCCAGCGGCGCGTTGGCCGGCATTTCTCCCGCCGCCAACTTTTTTTGATAATTTTCAAAATAAAGTTTCAATTGCCATTTGGGCAAATATATCTTGTTTCCCTTGCCGGAAACCAGCAATTTTATCAATCTTATCATTTGAAAAGCGGACGGAAAAGCGCGGCCGGTATTAAGCCAAAAATGCCCGGATTGCAAATTGGAAACGCCAAGGCCTTCAACCAATGCCCGATAGCATTGCGGCGTGTAATAAAAATACCATTTTCTGTCTTTTGGCATCATCGCCACTTCATTTATCGTCATATCAATATTACCGACAATTCTGGCGATTGCCGCTTCCCTTGCCGGCGCCGCGATAATATCAATATCTTCGGCTTCCAGAGGAATATTGTTCATCGCCAACTTGGCTTCAACACGATTAAATTTTTCCACAACCTCCCTTTTTAAATCCGCAGGCAATTCCTTATAAATAAAGACTAAATCGAAATCGTTGATTTTTCTTTCCGCATCCCATCGTTTTCGATCGCGGCATTTATTTTGTAAAATTAACGATGTCAGAATAACAAATTTGACCACTCCGCCTTTTATCGCCACATCTTCTTCGCCAACCATCGCTCGCAAATAATTCTTGACATTTTCCGGCAAAAGCTCAAAAATCTTGCCGGTTAGCGGGGCTGAATAAATTTGCCGTTTTTGAATATTCTCCATATTTTTTGATTATAGCAAAAATTTAAAATTTGAAGTTATTAAAAATTTTGGCTGGACATCTCAAACGAGAGCCAGCCCCTATTCATATTTTGGCACACCTTAGCGGCGCGCCGGTCCATTCCTAAGAAACAGCTTGCCGTTCCTTAGGAACATATGGCACCCGCCGATAGTATCTCGGCGAGTATGCCGGCGATCAAAGGTTATTGCCACCGAAGTTGCGTTTTCTTCGACTCCGCCACTTCGCTTCATCGGATTGAGGTGCACGGTAACATTCCACCGCTGGCTGGCGGCAAACATTACCCCATCAAGTAAATCAAGAACATTTTTCTTGAGATTCTTGAATTCCACTGCCTTCGGTTCTTCGTAATATTCCTTTGCCACGAAGCCGACCCATATTTTTCTTATCTCTATTTCCTTGCCGCCTCTTTTGATCTTGACCAGGTCGGTCTCGGCGCTGACCACATAAAGTTCTGCGTCCAGCAACGACTGGACGAACTTTGAGAGATCAACTTCCTCTGTCCACGGGAGCATCATCTCGCCGGGCATAGGAACCCATGCCGGTTGACTATCCCTAAGCCCCCTCTCCTGCATAATCCTTTGATATTCTCGCCTGTTAATAAGCCAAGCGGGAACCATCGTATCCCGCGGAAGATTTAATGTTAAATAAACCATCCGCGTATCCGCCTCAAGAGGGATAATGATGCTCTGTCTATTCGCAACTGGCTCAACCTTTGCCTTTCCGCGGGGAACATCCCGCAATACTACTGCTGCCATTTCAATCAATCCTCTTTAAATTTTCAATGGTATTATTATACACGAAATATATAATTTGTCAAGGGTAGCGGAAAAACAAAACCCGGCGGGCGCCGGGATTGGGATAGACAAAAATACAAAATGCGGTTTGGCGAGGTTAGACCTCGGCGAGTATCCCTCGCTTCGCTCGGGACAAGCTACCGAGGACTAACCTCAAATACAAATACAAAATTCGAGGTTTAGGCAATCGATTCTTTTTTCACTTTATATTCTTTGCGGTCTTTGTATTCTTGCTGTTTGCCCAAATTGAACTGGCCCACCGGGCGGAGATAACCCACCACCCTGGTATAGACTTCGCAGGGCTGTTCAATCGTGCACTTGGGACAAGTGAAATGTTCGCCTTCGATATATCCGTGGGTCGGGCAAATCGAAAATGTCGGCGTCAGCGTAATATAGGGCAAACGAAATTTCGTGAAAATCTTTTTCACCAATGATTTGACGCTCTGGATGTCGCTCAACCGTTCGCCCAAAAACAAATGCTGAACCGTACCGCCGTTATAGCGGCATTGGATGTCATCCTGCAACTTCAACGCTTCGAACACATCATCGGTAAAGTTTACCGGCAATTGGCTTGAATTGGTGTAATACGGGCTTTTCTTGGTGCCGGCCGCGGCAATGTCGGGATACTTGGCCTTGTCTTTCAAGCACAAGCGGTAAGCCGTTGATTCGCCCGGGGTGGCTTCCAGATTGTAAATGTTATTGGTTTCCTTTTGATATTCCACCATGCGCGCGCGCATAAAATCCATCACTTCCAAGGCAAACGCCCGGCCTTTGTGCGACGCGATGTTTTCGCCCAAAAAGTTCACCAGCATTTCATTCATCCCGACCAAGCCGATGGTTGAAAAATGGTTGCCGTAATAAGCTCCGCGCGACTTTTTGATATTGGAAAGATAGTGGCGCGAATAAGGATATAATCCTTTTTCAATGTAATTTTCAATCACCTTGCGCTTGAGTTCCAAGCTTTCCTTGGCCAGATCCATCAGATGTCCCAAGCGTTCAAAAAACTCTTTCTTGGTTTTGGAAAGATAGCCGATGCGCGGCATATTGATCGTCACCACGCCGATAGAACCCGTCAGCGCGCCCGAGCCGAACAATCCGCCACCGCCGCGATTGTGCAATTCGGTCAAATCAAGCCGCAACCGGCAGCACATACTGCGCACATCCTCGGGACTCATATCGGAATTGATATAGTTGGTAAAATAATTTATTCCGTATTTGGCCGTGGCTTCCCACATCGGCTCCAGCGCGGGATTATCCCAATCAAAATTCTTGGTAATGCTCACGGTTGGAATCGGAAATGTAAAAACGCGCTGATTTTTATCGCCATCCAGCATCACTTCGTAAAACGCGCGATTGAGCATATTCATCTCTTCCTGGAATTCGCCATAGGTTTTATCTTGCGGCACGCCGCCGATAATCACCGGCTGTTTGGCAAACGACGGCGCCGGAGTCAGATCAAGAGTAATATTGGAAAACGGACACTGAAAACCCACGCGCGTCGGCGTGGCCATATTGAACAAAAATTCCTGCATCGCCTGCTTGACCTGCAAATAAGTTAAATTGTCATAACGGATAAAAGGCGCCACCAAAGTATCGAAATTGGAAAACGAAACCGCGCCGGCAACCTCGCCCGCCAAAGTATAAATGAAATTGACGATTTGCCCCAAGACCGTGCGCAAATGCTTGGGCGGGACGGATTCCAGTTTTCCCGGCGTACCGCCAAACCCGCGGCGCAAAAAGTCATACAAGTCCCACCCGGAACAATAAGGCGCCAAAGTGTCCAAATTGTGCAAATGGAAATCACCCGATTCGTTGGCTTCGCGGATTTCTTTGGGATAAATTTTATTCAGCCAGTATTTCTTGACGGTGTAAGAAACCGCGTAATGGTTCAATCCCTGCAAAGAAAAAGCCATATTGGCGTTTTCCTGCACTTCCCAATCCATCTTTTCCAGATATTGGTCCACGCGCTCCATCGCTTCATCGCTGGCCACGGCCGCGTCGCGGATACGGCGGCGCTGTTCGCGGTAAAGAATGTAGGATTTGGCCGTGTCCACCAAGCCGTCCATAATCAAAACCTCCTCGATGATATCCTGTATTTGTTCAACCGAAGGAATGCCGTCGTTCTTGAACCGGCGGTTGAAAATTTTCAAAACTTCATCGGCAATCTTTTTGGCCTTGGCTTCGTCTCCTTGGCCGGTAGCCGTGACCGCTTTGAATATTGCGTTGATTATCCGGTCAAAATCAAAATCCACGATTCGCCCATCCCGCTTCTGCACTTTGGTGATTTTATTTTCCATAATGAACCTTTTGTTAAATTAAAAACGACTTAAAATCCGATCTATGGTTTGCATAAATCGGCAAACGGAGTTTTTCTATAAGAATATTTTCTATTTTACCCCACCCAAAATTCCCGTCAACCGCCAGTATTGTACAATGCAACCGCTCACCGGAGGCAAAAACACGCTGCCTCAGCAAGGGATTGCTATTTTGTAAAATTCCAATTTTTCTTTAGGATACCCGCCTTCGATAGCTTCGATATACCTTAATCGCCGATGTCGCGCAAACAAAAAGTCCGTTAATGTTTGGCCTCAACGGGCTTCAACCGCCAAGCATCAACCAGCTACTCATTCAAGCAACGCTTTGTTTGAATTTTTTGACCCGACAAACTCCGCCAAATTGATTTTCATAATTTCAAGATTGATAATATCTCCATTTTGATCGTAATTAATCACAACATTGTCTCTGCCGCATTTGTTATAATTCATATCCCACCGCACCTTTTGATGTGATAAGCATTACAAGCTTGAGGCCAGGGAATGTTCTTTTATCGACCTGTTTGCTGTTTTGAAGCACGACGATATTTGTTTTGTTAAGGAGTTTAACATAAGTCGCGTTTATCATGAAGGTTTTACTTGCGACTACGGTTTGGTTGGTAAGAACTGCCTGCGGATTGATCGGTATCCAGACATAAACGAAAGTCGATTGCGGAAGAGTCACAAGCGGCGCGGAGTCATACTGTATGCCGGTAAGCTGAGCGTATGCGAGCATTTTGTTGCTAAAAGACTTTTTTAACACAAGCTTGGTGGTGTGTCCCGCCTCATCTTTAATCATATACCCAGAAGCAGTCTTTGTCACAGTGACGCTTCCAAGATTGTCTTTACCTGCCACGAACAAGTCTTTTAATGCGATGTCTGCCATAATTTTTGCTTCCGGGGCGGTAAGGTCAATGTACAATTCCGCAGTCTTTGTTTCTTCAGTATTTCCCGCATTATCGGTCGAGCGATACTGCACGACATGTTTTCCCTCGCCTGCCAAGGTAAAAGGCATTGTGTATTTTTGCCATGTTGTATCATTGTCAAGTGAGTACTCTGTCTTTACAACGCCGGTTCCTTCCGCATCATCCTTTGCGGCAAAAACTATAGCAATGTCGGAGCGGAACCATATGGGGCCACCGGCACCGGAAGCAACGAGGGCAGTGGTGGGAGGTACAGTATCTGTATTCAGAGATTCGAGATGTACAATAAGCTGATTAAGCAGGTCAACATCTATTTGCGAAAAAAACCCGTCACCGTTAAGGTCCCCGCTACTAAATAGACCTTCATAATATGTATTGAGATCTTCCTGAAGTGCCGTAATGTCAAGTCCATTTATCTGGCCATCGCCATTGACATCGCCTAGCCCACCTTTTGCAATTTCCACGCGATATTTTATCACCCGTTCTTCTCCGGCAGGGATTGTCTCATCAAATTCTATTGTTGAGCTTGCGCCTCCCATGGCACCCATCACCCCCGCACCAAGGCCATAGAACCGTACCGAATACTCGCCGGGGAGCGGATTGGTAAGAAGGAATTGTTCAATCTTTCCATTGCCGCTATAGAAAGAACCCGGGATATCATTCAGTTCTCCCGTAGCAGAAGTATAGCCCATTTGCCGACCCAGCGGATCAGTGATAATAAAATCAACCGGATCAAACATGCCATGGAACCAATTCTTTATATTCGCAAATGTATTTTCTGTCTTGAGCGCATGCAGAAGCAATTCAGGAGAAAGCAAGGGAATCAAGTACTTCTTTCCGCCAAATGTAGCCTCCATTGACTCTAAATCATTCGGTATAAAACCTGCGCCATTTCGATAACCAACAGTTTCCGCCGCCCATTCCACCAACCCGACGCAGGTAAACGAATTATCACGGCCTTTTTGTGCCTCGGGAGAAAGCGTGTCGGATATTCCTTCGGGAAAGCTAAAATCTATAAAGCGAAAAGTGTCCCCCGTGCGAGTTTTAATAGCCGCCTCCATTGCCTCTGCAAGTTCTTCCGAAATTGGTATGTCTTCGGTGGCAACAACAGCAGTCGGCTCTCCGACAAACGCATCGTGCAAAAATGTTCCCTTGGAGTGTTGCGCTTGTACACCGTTTATGGACTGTACGCCTGCCCTTTCAAATCCGTCGCTTGATTCATATGTCCCTGTAAGATACCCGGGATGCGATTCATACACCAGGTTATTTATCTGAAATGCAGAATGGTCATAACCGGGTATTTGATCCTTTTGTAGGCCCCATGTGCCATCTTTCATATCATCATTTTTTTCGCGGAACAGTATTGATGGGCCAACCGACACAAATGAAACATTGTCTATGGCGTATCCCGCTGGTTCATCAGCTACGGTTTCAATTCTCCACCGTGCGATATTTCCTCCGGTTATAACAAAGTGTTCAATGCCGAATTGAGAGTTAATGCGCTGTCCAAGCACTTCACCCTTAGAATCAAACCACCGGATGCGTACCGAACCTATGTTATCGAAATAACCAGCGTCGAGAGAGAAGGAATGGACTACAATCGGCGTTACGCCGTCTTTTTTATCAACAAACCGGCCCTCTATCGCTCCCTGGAAAAGAGGAGAACCGGAAAGAACGGGGCTTGTCGGGTTTGAACCATCTTGGGTAATAAAAGGACTGGAACCACCAAAGATAATACCTTTGCCTTTGTATTCATCCGTGATAGCCGTCTCTACGGAAAATTCACTAAAAGTGATAATGTCGCTCACGATGGCATCCATTGCTTTAATTGAAATGCCTTGCCCTTTAGTACTCGGCGGCATATTTTGTTCTATTGCCTGCGCCGAACGCGCGGATGGAGAAGAACTTGGTATGGTAGCCCCGTATACCGATGGAACAAAACTTATTACAAACAACACGGGAACGACAAAAAATAACTTGGCCATATTTTTTCTATCCATTTTTTTTGTTTTTTTTATTTTTTTATTCAAATTAAGAAATCAATCGCAGGTAATCATTTTCCCGTTACTCAAGAGCGCGGCGGTACGAAGCGATGATATCGGTTAAAGTATTATTTGTTATACGAGCATCGCTTTACATATTCTACATCTCCACTGCGGACAACGGTGAGTTCGCAAGAATAACTGGGCAATATCTTCCCTTGGGACTCGATATCCACAAACCACACGCCTTCTTCCTTCCGAAAAGTGGTTATCCGCCATCCCGGGTATTTAGCCTCTTCTTCCGCACGCACAAGCTCGGCGCGAACCTCTGCAAACCCTATGGCAAAACGACCCGCATCAACAGCGGTGTGTATAGGGAATGCTATTGGAACATACGATTCCATTCCTTTCAGAGAGGAAATGGTTTCAGTGTAAGAACGCGAAGAATCGCGCTTCGCCACATACCAATACCCAAACACCACTACAAACAAGAACAATATTCCCCCAACAACTGAAAGAACAAGTCTGTTATTCATAGTAGTTAACAATTAAAGAAATACAGTTAAATGTCAAAGACAAATTGTTTGAATCCATCCAAAAAACTAACCGCATACCTGCTAGCGCCCTACCGGTTTTCGCTTCCGCACCGGAAACAATTTCGTGCTCATTCCTTGATTAAAAAATACTTCGCCCACAAAATGGCAAATCCGGATTTCGAGATTCGCGCTTCGGATTTATGATTTTTCAGAAGCCCGTGGCCACGACCGTGATCTTGATTTCGCCTTTGGGCAAAGTTTGGTCGTGAACCGCACCGAAAATCACCCGCGCCTGCGGATTGATTTCCGAAGTTATGATTTTTGCCGATTCTTCAATTTCGGAAAGACTGATGTCGGCGCCGCCGGAAACATTGAATAACACGCCCTTGGCGCCGCGCGCCGGAACATCAAACAGCGGCGATTCAATCGCCGCCCGGGCCGCCGCTTCGGCCCGCTTTTCGCCTTTGGCCCGACCGATGCCGAAAACCGCGCGGCCGGAATCTTTAAGAATCGATCTCACATCCGCAAAATCGACATTGATTATGCCCGGCGATAAAACCAAATCCGAAATGCTTTGCACCGCCTGGCGCAAAATTTCGTCGCAAATCCAAAACGCGTTGGTCAAAGTCGTGTTGGGATTAAGCGTTGCCAGCAATTTGTCGTTGGAAATCGAAATCAGCGAATCAACCTTGCCCTTGATTGAATCAATGCTTTCCTGGGCGACGCGCTGGCGGTATGAACCTTCAAACGAAAACGGCCGGGTTACCACCGCCACGGTTAACGCTCCCGAATTTTTGGCGATTTCGGCAACCACCGGCGCCGCGCCCGAACCCGTACCGCCGCCCAAGCCGCAAGCGACAAAAACCATTCCCGCGCCTTCAATCGCTTTTTTTATTTCTTCGCGCTGTTCTTCGGCGGCTTTGCGGCCCATTTCCGGATTCATGCCGGTTCCCAATCCCTGCGTCAGTTTGCGGCCAATCTGGATTTTGGCGTCGGCTTTGACCTTTTTCAAATCTTGATAATCGGAATTCAGCGCGACCAATTCCACGCCGCGGATACGATCCTTTTCCATCCTTCCGATCGCGTTGCACCCCGATCCCCCCACCCCCAGCACTTTTATGTTGATTGGATTAAACATACCCTGCAGAAATTTAAAGTTAAAAAATCAAAATAAAAAATGACAATTTAAAATTAAAAGTTCAAAATGCGCGGACATTTTACATTTTGCATTGTCATTTTGATTTTTGATTTTTACATTTTAAATTTTCGTTACCACCCTCCCGGAAAACCCCGCGACCGCTCCTACGGTATGAATATCTTGAAAAACTTTTTTATTTTGTCCCAGCCATTGCCGTTCATCGAGAAACGCGGCGAAACGCCTCCGCTCTCATCCTCCTGCTCTTTCCACCCCGCCGCGGCCAATCCGCAGGCCGCCGCCAACGCCGGATCCTGATCGATATTGTCAAACCCGCGCGGCACGCCCACGCTCACGGTCAATTGAAATGTTTTCCTTGCCAGTTCCTCGATACGCGGCAATTTCACTCCGCCGCCGGTGAGCACAATGCCCGCCGGCAATTTTTTATCGCGGCTGATTTTTTTCAATTCCTTATTCGCCAATTCAAAAATCTCGGCCACTCTTTCCTGAATTATTTTTGAAATCAACCTTTGCGAAAAAATCGCGGCTCCGCCGTCCCGTCCCCGGCTTGACCCGCCCAAGTTTCGCGAAAACGACGGCTGTCCGGCATTGGAAGAGTGTTCCTTCGCCTCTTCCCCTCCTTGTTCCGCGCTCAGATAAATCTTTTTGTCGCCGCCCTTGAAAACGCAAATTCCTTTTTCTATTTTCAAACGCTCGGCGGTTTCAATATCAGTCTTGGCGCCGATGGCAATATCGTTGGTAATATTCGACGATCCGACCGGCAAAACGGCCATATGCAGAAGATCGCCTTCTTCATAAACCGCAAGACTTGATGTGCCGGCGCCGATATCCAATATCGCCACGCCCAATTCTTTTTGCTGATCGGACAGCGCCGCGGCCGCGGCCGCGATCACCGACGGCGCGCGATTCAATATCTCCAAACCGCCTTTTAGAACCGTTTGATCGGAATTTCTCAAATAAGGAGTGAACCCCGCCACGATCAAAACCTCCGCTTCCAACCTCACTCCGCGCATACCGATCGCGTCCTTCACTCCGCTTTCGCCGTCGACCGCGAATTCGCGCGGATAAACATCGACGATTTCCTTGTTCGATGACAACGAAATCGTGCGCGCCGCCTGCAAAACCCGATCGACATCTTCGGCGGAGATATTGCCATCGGCCCGGGAAACCGATACCAACCCGTGGGAAGGCGTGCAAAATATATGGCTGCCGCCCACGCTGATATACGCCCCGGGCAACTTGCGGCCCACCGCCAGCTCGGCGTCTTTGACAACTTCTTGCACGCATCGCGCCGCGGCTTCGACATCGACCACCACTCCGCGCCTCACTCCCCGCGACGGACGCTGTCCCGCGTAGATAGTGTCCAACCCCTCTCCGGCCGCCTTTTTCTGGGCCACCACGATCTTTATAGAACTGGTACCGATATCCAAACCGGTAATTAGTATTGGAAATTTTGCCATGAAACTAAAATTGTAAAATGTAAAAATCAAAAATCAAAATGACAATGTAAAATCATAAAATGTTTTTATCGCGGCATTTTAACATTTTCCCCGCCAAAGGACGGGTGCGCCTATGGCGCAAATTGTCATTTTTCATTTTGATTTTTTAACTTTAAATTTAAAAACATCTTTGAATTGCGACAAATAAAATTGTTCCTTTCGTCTCATTTCAATCGCCGCCGCCTTATTTTTTTCGTGGTCATAGCCGAACAGGTGCAGCATTCCGTGAACCACAGCCCACGCCAATTCGTATTCCGCCGAAACTCCGGTTTCCCGGGCGTCGTCTTTTACCTGTTTGGCGCAGATGACCAATTCCCCCAATACCCGGGGGTGTCCGCAGTCTTGGTCCGCATCTTCTTCGACAAACGATAGGACATCGGTTACCTGGTCTCTTTTGCGGTATTTTTTGTTGATCTCGCGAATTTTTTTCGGACCCGCGATCACAATCGAAACTTCAACATTGCGGGCATCGGACACATCTTTTGCCTCCCCGCCGATAACGGCAACGGCGGTTTTTTTTACCAGCTTCTGATTTACCGCCGCTTTAACCAAGCTATTTATTTCAACATTAGTTTTCATTAAAAATCTCCCCGCGCTAATCAATTATTTTAACAAACAAAAAAGGCGAACGCAATCGCCCCGGCCATGCGTCCCCGGGCATGCGCCTTAATTCGTGAATTTCAAAGTGGAAATCACCGATTGATAAACCCGGTCCTCGTAATCGTCAATGCCGCCGCACTCAGTCGATGATTCGTTGGCCAAAAACCCGAATTCGTAGAATTTTTCGCCGTTTTCAAGAAAAACCGCGCTGCCGCTAAATCCCATCCCTGCCGTTTCATAATCAATTTTCTTGGCCGGTTTGCCCGCCACGGAAATATCCGCCCGGCCGTCAACCGTCATTCCCATAAGTTGGCCATCGACAAAATCAGCCAGCGAGCCGCGGGCGGCGCTTTCCAAGAAATAGAATATTCCCAGCGAAAATCCGCCATCGGTCTTTTCCAATTTCGGGCATCCTTGATCGCCGGCCGCGAAAACCGGATATTGGAATTCAATCCCAAGCCGCGCGTCGCGCCAAGTTTCGTTTTTAAACCCATTCTCCAAAACCGGCGCGGCGGCTTCAGGGGTTGTCGCGGATTTTTCGCTCGGCGCCGTTGTTGTCGCGACCTGTTCGACCGCAACCTCTTTTTGCGGATGGCGATAAACATTGAAATAAAAATCCGCGGCGAACCAAACGCCCGCCGCCAACCCCAAAACAATCAATATGAAATTGTAATTAACCCCCTTTTTCCTCCTCGCCATAGATTTAAGTTAGTAATCCCATTGTACCACCATCGCCCAAAAAGTAATACCCGATCGCGGCGATATTTCCATTCATAAGGAATTGGCAACCGCGCAAACAATCACAAAACTATGGCGCGCAAAGGGTTAGCATTTTGCTTGATTTTAACTTATTGATTTATTTGCGGTACTTGAGTATCCGGTTGCGCCAAAGAAAACGACTCAACATTTTCAATGTAGCCGATCGGTATGCAGCTGCACGGCTCGCTAAAACTCTGACCGAAAACATGACCTCTGATTTCCACTTTTTTGCCAACATATTGCTTCACTTCGTCGCATCTGTTTTTAAATTCCGGAATATCGAGAAATTCGGCAAAATTAGATTCACCATCCCCTCCATCATAATCCAGTTGGAAATTACAAGCGCCATCCTCCATTAAATCACCGCTCACTGTCATATTTCCTTGATCGGTATAATGACTTTGATCGGTATCATAACTTTTAACATTATTTCTGTTTACGAAATAAAAATACGCACCAACAACAATCGCCGCCAGCGACAGCACGATTAAAACACCGACAAACATCGCAAACCCGTTTTGATTTGATTTCATAGTTTTTTGGATAATTGGGCAATTGGCAAAATTAATCGCAATTTCGCCATATTTTACAAAAATTACAAAGACAAGATTCGGTTTTTATCCGAGCATGCCGGATATTTGCCATCGGTTGTTGCGTCTTCGGCGCAAAATCCCAGAAGATCGGCATAAACTTGAGAATTTCGCAGATCGATTTCATAGCTGATCACGGCGCGATAACCCGTGCCGCAAGCGCGGCAACCGGTCGTAATGTCAAAAGTAAAAACAAGCCCGCCGGTTTTATCCAATCCGATCCGTTCACCGTTGGAAAATGAAACTTCCCGGCCGGGCGGAAATTCTTCCGCCAAACGGCCGTTATCGGAAATTTTTGAAAAATCGGTCGCCATCAAGTACCAGATATTTTCACCAACATCATACAAAGCGAACTGATGATTGCTGTTGGCCGCCAGCGGATTCAAAACATCAAGGACGGCATAATATCCGTTTTGATAATCGCCATAGCCGATATAATTTGCCATCAACCCCCAATCCGATTCGCGCCAAAATTCAATCGCGTCTTCGCCGGCGCCAAGTTTTTTTAACGCCGCAATCTGACAGTCGGCCACGCCGCCGGAACATCCCTGAATCTCGGCAAGCTGGCCGGCGTCCCAAGCAATATTGAAAATCGCGCCGGAACTGAAAACGCGCGAAAGCTTTTTCGGGACAATTGCCGCTTCCCGCCTTCCCGCCGCCAAATCATTTCTTTCGGGCGGCGGGGTTTCGGTTTCGGATTGGCTTTGTTCCGGCACGGTTTGCGTTTGATAAATCCAAATTCCGACGCCGGCCGATGCGGCCGCCAAAACAACCAATCCCGCCAACAATATTACATTTTGTTTCATGAATTGATTTTTATTCGTTTTAATTTTATTTTACCAGACATAAACAGCAAAAAACAGGACCAAGTCCTGTTTTAAAATCTTTCGCGGATTAAGAGCGGTTATCCGCCGCCGATGATTTTGATGGAATCGATGATCTTGCGCGTTTCATCATCAACCGAAAGGGCGTTGGCGCCGTAGCCGGCGAAAACATAAACAAAATAACCGGAATCGGTTTCAAAAGTATAGAACGGACCGGCGCAAGCGCCGGTTAACGCCAAAGTCGGCTGATCGCTGGCTACTTTGAAAACCTTTTTGGAATTGAAATCAAGCGTGCTTATCAGCGATGCGGTCGAAAAATCGCGCACCATCATAAAATCTTCGTACAATTGGGTAAACAATCCCTGGGATTCTCCGCCCCCGGGTTTTTTGCCCGCGATAATCCGGATATCGGCGCAATCATTATCGCATTTTTTATAGCTAAAACCGCATTTTTTATTGTTCAATTCCGCGCTCATCAACCCTTTGGCATAGCGGTCATAATCAACATCAAGCGACCAGTTCGCCGGATAATCCATTGAAAATCCATAAATATCTTCGGCGAAATTTTTCCATTCCCGATCATCCGCCCGCGCCTCATATAGATTTAAAAAATTAAAAAAACGAATTCCAACCAACGCGAAAACCGCCAGCGCCAGCGCAATCAAGACCATCCTGTGTTTTGACATCAAAGCCATAACTTCTTTTACGGCCGCGCCCATATTTTTATTTCCTTTCTCATCCGGCATATGAATTATACTGGCCGATCAACAACCAAAGCGCGGACGCGGCCAAAATAACAAAAAACGCGACCATTAGCGCGATTCCCTTGCGGCAACCGCACGGCTTTCCGAATTTTGAAAATTGCTTTTCCATAACGATGATTTTAACATAACATCAAATTTTATTGCAACAAAAAACAGGATTTCCCTGTTTTTTCCCGATTTTATTTTTTTATAATCTTATTTTGAATTGCGAAACGCTTTGCATTTTGGGGTCTATCCCTTGCGCTTGTCCCGAGGCTTTTGCGAGGGGTAATCGCAAGGGTCAGACCCCTTTAGAGTATTTGAATTTAATGGTTTCTTAATTCAAAAAATCTTATGTTTTTATGACAGCGCTTCCTTGACCAGCTTGCTTACCAGTCCGGTATCCGCCTTACCCTTCATTTTGGGCATCAAAATTCCCATCACCTTGCCCATATCTTTGACAGCGGCCGCGCCGCTCTGCGCCACGGCTTCGGATACCAATTTTTTGATTTCGTCCTCGCTCAATTGTTCCGGTAAATAGCGCATCAAAATCGCAATCTCGGCCTTGGCGCCTTCGGCCAGATCGACGCGGCCGCCCCGGTCGAACAATGCCAGCGAATCTCTTAATTTTTTGATTTCCGCCGAAACCACATCGACAATCTCTTCGTCGCCAAGCGTTGCCTGGGCGATATCTTTGCCTTGCTTGTTGAACAAGAATTCCTTATCTTTGGTTTTGTTCAAAATCGCGGCCTTGAGCATTTTCAGAACCGAAACAACCGCTTCATCTTTGGCTTTGAAAGCGGCTTTGAAATCGTCGTCGATTTTATTCTTGAGCATAGTATTTAAATCGCAAGGGCGAATTATTATTCGCCCCTACCGTGATTTTAAATTCGTATTCCGGTTAAAAAAGTCGATGATGACCGTTTAAGATTTCTTCATCTTCTTGATCAGGTCGTATTTTTTCTTGGTTTCCACTTTGCGCAACGCGGATTTTTTCTGCATATTGTCGGATTTCACGCGCTTGACAAATTGCCGCTTGCGCGTTTCCAATAAAATACCGCTCTGTTGCACCGCCTTTTGAAAACGCCTCATCATCGCCTGCACATTCTCCCGCTGTTTTCTTTTGATTTCTAAAGCCATTGTATTTATTTTATGATTAAATGTTTAAATTATTCTATGATTTCTAGCCGACGGCAAACGGCAATTCTTGGCCGCCCACCAAATGGATGTGCAAATGACCAACGCTTTGGCCGGAGTCTTTGCCGCAATTGACAATCAAGCGGTAACCGCTTTTGTCCACCCCCTTGATCTTGGCAATTTCGGGAATCGCCAGCATCATTTCGGCCAGACATTCCCGATCATCCGCGCTTGCCTCTTGAATATTGGCAATATGTTTTTTGGGAATTATCAAAGTATGCACCGGGTACACCGGCTTGATATTCTCGAACGCCAGCGCGAAATCGTTTTCAAACACAATTTTGGCCGGTATTTCCCCTTTGATGATTTTGCAAAAGACACAATCCATAGTATTGCTTAAATTTGGCAGGATGTCAACCATTTTTACTTCTTAAATCTCTTTTTGATCTCGCCCACCACCGTGCCCAGCTTCAGGCTTTCCTGCTTGCCGGTTTCCATATCGCGCAGAATAATCGACCCTTCAAGCGCTTCTTTCTGCCCCAAGAGCAAGGTGAATCTGGCGCCGTATTTATCGGCGATTTTCAATTGCGATTTGAGCGAATCGCGATCAAACGATTCTCCGGCCGAAATGCCGGCTTGGCGCAATTCCTCGAACAGCTTCAAACTTTTCTTCTTGCCCAAAACTCCCAATTGCGCCAAAAATACTTTGGCTTTTTTCTCCTCGCCCACTTTGATATCGGCGGCCTTCATCGCCAGAACGATCCGATCGACCCCCAAAGCGCCGCCCATGGCCGGCGTTTCCTTGCCTCCCAGAACTTTCACCAATCCGTCGTAACGGCCGCCGCCGCCCATGGCCATCTGCCCGCGGCTATCCTGCCCGCCTTGGTAAATTTCGAAAACCGTGCGCGTGTAATAATCCAAACCGCGCACCAAATAGGGATTGAGCCGGTAAGGCAAGCCGATTTCTTCCAAGTATTCCAAAACTTCTTTAAAATGACTTTTGCATTCTTCGCAAAGATGATCCACGATCTGCGGCGCCTGCGCGCGGACGGCTTGGCATTTGTTCTCTTTGCAATCCAGCACCCGCAAAGGATTTTCTTTGACCCGGCGCTTGCAATCCGCGCACAAAGCCGATTCGCGGCCGCGCAAATAACCGGCCAAAGTTTTGCGGTAATACGGCCGGCACAACGCGTCGCCGATGCTGTTGATTTCAATGGCGATATTCCCCAGCCCGAGTTCCTTTAGAATATTATAATAAATTTGAATGATCTGCGCGTCGATGATCGCGCCCGTTTGGCCAAAGACTTCAAACCCCAACTGCCAAAACTGCCGGTAACGGCCCGCTTGCGGCTTTTCGCTGCGGAAAAACGGCCCGTAATACCAAAGCCTGACCGGCTGGGGCCAGTTGGCCATTCCGTTTTCCAAATAAGAACGAACGATTGACGGCGTCCCCTCGGGCCGCAGAGTCAAATTATCTCCGCCCCGGGTCTTGAGCGAATACATTTGTTTTTGCACGATATCGGTCGTGGCGCCCGTGCTTTTCACAAAAAGATCGCTGTCTTCCAAAATCGGCGTTTCAATGCGGTTAAAATTATAAAACTCCGCGATCTCCTTGGCGGTTTCATAGACTTTTTCGTAATATTTCTGATCATCCGGAAGAATGTCGTGCATACCGGTAACCGATTGGAATTTTGGTTTCATCGAACAAAGTTAAAAGATAAAAATCAAAATGAAAAATGACAATGTAAAATTAAAAATTATCAAATTTTAAAATTGTTTCATTTTAAATTTTGAACTGTCATTTTTCATTTTGATTTTTACATTTTTAATTTTTAGTACTTCGGTGTTTCAAACAAGGATATCTGGTCCAGCGGCCACAAGCGCACTTCCACCCGACCGATGATATCTTTTTTGGGCAGCTCCCCCCAATCTTGAGAGTCGGAAGAGTACGGCCGGTTGTCCCCCAAAACAAAATACTGGCCGTCGCCCAGCTTGTACGAACTCATATCCGGCGCTTTAAGATTCGACGGAATGTACGGTTCGCTCAATGTCATGGTTGTACCGTCAACCGCGGTAACAACAACATTGCCGCTTTTGATCTCCACGGTTTCGCCCGGAAGGCCGATCACCCGCTTGATAAAGCGTTTGGAGGTGTCTAAAGGATATTTGAAAACCACCACCTCTCCCCGCTCCGGCGCCCGGAACCGATAGGACAGTTCGTCAACGATCAAATAATCCGCCTCGTGGAAATTCGGCTCCATCGATGATCCTTGGATCACGAACGGCTGAAACAGAAAATAACGCACCGGAATCACGATGGCAAACGCCAAAACCACGATCTTGGCCACTTCCCAAACAAATCCGCCCGCGCTTTTGATTGCCGATGACATAATGAAAATTTGATTAAAATATGCTTTTATCATAACAAAAGAAAACAACTTCCGCAAGTCGTCCGATTCTGCTATAATTACTCAATTATGGAGCAAAAAACTATCTTAATCGTCGGGTTGGGCAATCCCGGGCAGGATTATCGCCGCACCCGGCACAATATGGGTTTTATGGCCGCGGACGCGTTTGCCAAAAAACACAATTTTGGCGATTTTGCGATGGTCGAAGATAACGCGATGGTTTCGGCGGGCGAATTCGGCGGCAAGACCGTTATTCTAGCCAAGCCGCAAACATTTATGAATAAATCCGGGATCGCGGCCAAGCGGTTGGCCAAGCGCTATTCCCTGTTTAAAAACAAAAAGTTTGACAATCTCTGGGTTATCAACGACGATTTGGACATCCCTCTTGGAAAAATAAAAATTTCCCAAAACCGCAACGCCGCCGGCCACAAAGGCGCGCAATCGATTATTGACCAAATGAAAACCAAAAATTTTGTCCGCTTCCGCGTCGGCATCGCGCCCCATACCGCGACCCTGAAAAAAATCCCCGGCGACAAATTGGTTCTAAAAAAAATCTCCCCCAAGGAGCAAATAGAATTCGACAAAGCTGTTGATTTGACCGTCTCGGCCATAGAAACCGCGCTGGCTGAAGGAATCGAAAAATCAATGACCGAATTCAACCAATAATTTAGCATTTTCAAGGTCGCACCTTGCCATAATCGGCAAGGTGCGACCTTGCACAAACTGCATTTTGGAAACAAAAAAAGACCAGCCCTTCCAAAAAATTAAAAATTTCTTGATAGTGTCAATGGTCTCTATTTTTTAACCTCCGACAACCCCTCCTTATTACTCATTTTTCATCTCCTCCTTATAAAATTTTTTGCAAGTTTAAAAATGGTGTATAGTAAAAAAGTGATGGATTACAACATCAAACATATCACTGAAGCCGATATTGAATTCCCCAATTGCTTGCGCACCATCCCCTCACGGCCCAAAGAATTATATTTGCGCGGTATTTTGGATCCGGTTAAACCGTGCGTGGCCGTGGTTGGTTCGCGTATCCCGTCCACCTATGGCAAGCAAGCCGTCCACGATATTGTGAGCGGATTGTCCCGCGCCGGCGTTTGCGTTATCTCCGGTATGGCGCCGGGTATTGATACCTTGGCTCATCAAACCGCCTTGGAATGCAACGGCTTGACCGTTGGCGTAATCGGCACCGGATTGGACGAAAAATCGTTTTTCCCCAAACAAAACCTTGACTTGGCGACAAAAGTGGTTAATACTGGCGGTTGTTTGGTCAGCGAATACCCGGCAAGCTTTAAAGCCACCAACTACTCTTTCCCCCAGCGCAACCGCATCATCGCCGGCCTGTCGCTGGCAGTTCTGGTCATCGAAGCCAAGGAAAAATCCGGTTCGCTCATCACCGCCGAATGGGGTCGCAAACAGCACAAACCGGTGTTCGCGGTTCCCGGATCGATCTACTCGACAAACTCCAAGGGCTGTAATTGGCTGTTAAAGAAAGGCGGGCTGGCCTGCGACTCCGCCTTGGATATTCTAAACGCCTTGGGTATCGCGCCAATATCGCCGAAAATCGCGGCAACGGCGGGTACCCCCGAAGAGCAAAAAATTCTCGACGCGTTAAAAAACGGAGCGTTGGATATCAATCAAATAATTCTGGCCGCCAAACTCCCCGCCCCAACCGTGATCGGCCTGATCCCGGTTATGGAAATCAACAATATCATCCGCGATTTGGGCAACGGGGAATACTGCCTGAACAATTAATTTAAAATCGAAAAATCAAAATGGAAAATGACAGTGTAAAATTTAAAATTATTGGATTCAAATTTTTTACATTTTAAATTGTCATTTTGATTTTTGATATTTACATTTTTAATTTTTATGGATCTCATCATTGTCGAATCGCCCACAAAAGCCCGGACTTTGCAAAAATTTTTAGGTTCGAACTATAAAATTCTGTCATCGTACGGCCATGTGCGCGATCTGCCCAAGGGCTCTTTTGGCGTTGATCTTGAAAATAATTTCACGCCGAAATACACCCTCACCGCCAAAGGCAAAACCACGATTAAAGAACTCAAAGCCGAAGTTAAAAAAGCCGACAAGATATTTTTAAGCACTGATCCGGACCGCGAAGGCGAAGCCATCGCGTGGCATTTGATCGAAGCCCTGAAACTGGACAAACCGGCCACCAAAAAAATTGAAGGCCCGGCTTATCGGCGCATTGAATTCCACGAAATCACCAAACGCGCCATTGATGAAGCCCTGCGAAACCCCCGGGAACTTGATTTTAACTTGGTCAACGCCCAGCAAGCGCGCCGCGTTTTGGATCGCATCGTCGGCTATCAACTTTCCCCTTTCCTTTGGAAAAAAATCGCCAAAGGCCTGTCGGCCGGCCGCGTCCAGTCCGTGGCCGTACGGCTCATTGCCGAGCGCGAACGCGAAATTGAAGCCTTCAAGCCCGAAGAATACTGGGAAGTTTTAGCGACCCTCAAAAACACCAAAAAACAACCGCTCAAAGAATTTGCCGCCAAGCTGGTGAAAATCAACGAAAAAGTTTTGGACAAGCTGGAAATCACCGATGAAGCCAAAGCGATTGATATTCAAAATGGCCTTGAAAACGCGCGCTATTCCATCGTCGCGATTGATAAAAAAGAAACCCGCAAGAATCCAAACCCGCCGTTCACCACTTCCACTCTCCAGCAAGCCGCGTGGCAAAAATTCCACCTCACGGCCAAAGCCGCAATGATGACCGCCCAACAATTGTACGAAATGGGATTGATCACCTACCACCGCACCGACTCGCTCAATTTGTCGGAGCAGTCGCTGGCGGCGGCAAAACAATTCATCATTCAAACTTACGGAGAACAATACCATCCCGGCGGGTACAACACCTACAAAACCAAAGCCAAGGGCGCCCAAGAAGCCCACGAAGCCATCCGGCCGGCCTACCCGGAGCAAACCCCGGAAATGGCTCAAACCGACAAAAATCTCACCCGGCCGCAATATAAATTATACGAGCTGATCTGGCAAAGATTTATCGCCTGCCAAATGACACCCGCGATTTTTGACGGCATGAGCGTTGATATTGACGCGATTGGAGTTTCAAACACGAATTATGGCTTCAAGGCCAACGGCCAAACCTTGAAATTCGACGGTTATTTGAAAGTCTATCCCTCAAAATTCGAACCGGTTGACTTGCCGGCGATGGAAACCGCCGAAGATTTGGAATTTATCAAACTTGATCCGACCCAGCATTTCACCAAGCCGCCGGCGCGCTTCAATGAAGCCAGCCTGATCAAAGCTCTGGAAGAATTCGGCATCGGGCGGCCGTCAACCTACGCGCCGATCATCACTACGATTCAAACCCGCAACTATATTGAAAAAGACGATAAAAAATCTTTCAAACCCACGGAAATGGGTCTGATGGTCAATGACATTCTGGTGGCGCACTTTCCGCGGATCGTGGATATCGGTTTTACCGCCAAAATGGAAGAAGAATTCGATGAAATCGCCCAAGGGTCGATGGATTGGGTAAAGATGATGCGCGATTTCTACGCGCCGTTCAAGGAAAACTTGGATGCCAAATATAAAGAAGTGGAAAGCAAAAAAACCCAAGTGGTCGCCACCGATAAAATTTGCCCCAAGTGCGGCGCGAATCTGGTGATTAAAATGGGACGCTTCGGAAAATTCTACGCCTGCCCCAAATTTCCGGAATGCAAGCACACCGAAAATATGGAACCGGCCAAGCCCGCGTTTGATGTGGAAATCCCCTGCCCCAAATGCGGGACCGGCCACATCGTGGAAAAGAAAACGAAAAAACGAAAAATTTTCTACGGCTGTTCGGCCTACCCCGATTGCGACTTCGCCCTCTGGGACAAACCCACCGGCGCCAAGTGCGAAAAATGCGGCAGCATAATGATCGAAACCAAACGCAAGCAAGTGAAATGCTCCAACAAAGAATGTTCAGCAAATGCAAAATTGAAAAATCAAAATGAAAAATGACAATTAAAAATGTAAAATTTATAATTCAATAATTTTAAATTTTACATTGTCATTTTGATTTTTGATTTTTACATTTTAAATTTTTATTTTTCTCTTGATTTTTCCCCAATTTCGCGCTACCCTACAATCATCAATTTGAAGATTGGCGGTGCATTATGTCATTGTTATCTTTAGTTCCTAACTTTTTGCCGAAGTGGTGAAACTGGCATACACGCAGCACTCAAAATGCTGTGAGGGCAACCTCGTGTGGGTTCAACTCCCACCTTCGGCACAAAAAATCCGCTCCATACAGGGCGGATTTTCGTTAAAGATTAAGGATTATTTTTCTATCTTAATCGCTTTGCCGTTAATCAGGGCGTCGGC
>LQYC01004514.1_pt1 | contig 34832 bp, 32 predicted proteins | sample 661771 | NCBI WGS metagenome assembly LQYC01 (sample SAMN03483023, study PRJNA281117) | bioreactor metagenome | isolation source: benzene-degrading methanogenic enrichment culture from a contaminated... | place: USA: oil refinery in Oklahoma | collected 2011-05
CGTGCACTTTGGCTGGCCAATGTCTTCCTGGCTGGATCGTTTAAGCATCGGGGTTATGGTGTTTAATCTGATGCGGCTTCCTCGAGTTTTTCCAAAATTCCAATTCGTTATTAATTATCTTCCCCGGATGAAACTTTTTTGATTTTAGTTTTACTTTTTTCTTCGCCCGTTTTGGTAATCGTTTAGGCGTCCCGAACAGTGGCAATGGTCTTCTCGTCCATAAAATCCCGCCCGGGAGGGTAAAAAATAATCTTATCATCTTTGTCTTTTCTTAAGGTGCGCTGTGTTTTTTTCTTATAAGTCATCGTTCTTAAATGGTTTTATGGAAAACCAATTGACAAACCGTGCTGCGCGGGGTAATAATTTATCTTTATGAATTATTAATGCTATCCAAAAAACAGGCAGGTGTTTATGATTATCTACAAAGAGTCTGCTCCCCCTGCTCAAGAGTATCATGAATTATTTGTAAGCACAGGCTGGACAAGGGTAATCCAGGTTTCGGCCGACGATCTAATGATTGCCATTAACAACAGCTGGTATTGGATTACTGCTTATGAGGATGGCAAATTAGTTGGCGTGGGGAGGGTTATTTCTGATGGTTTGCTATATGCTTTAATTTGTGACTTGATCGTCCTTCCCGCAAATCAAAAACAGGGGGTCGGGGGAGGTATTTTATCGAGACTAACCAAAAAATGCAAGGAAGCAGGAATAAGGCGCATTTGGCTGTTTTCTGCTCCGGGCACCTCTCTTTTTTGCCAAAGAAACGGCTTTATCGCCCGGCCCGCAAACGCGCCCGGAATGCAGTTGATATAGAAGGAGTTTTTTTCTTATCGCTGATTTCTCGATGCCGATCCCGCGTAAGCCCGCCTGTGGGTAAGGCAGCTTAAGCAACAGCATGAACAAGTAGGTTTTCCCTCGAGCGCTTTTAATGGGGGTATGTTTTGCCTTTCAAAATTTTTCTGACTATTCAATTGCTTGCTTGACAAGGAGAACCAATCTCGATAGATTTGGGGAAGAATTTTTCTAAAAACCGGAAGGGGGTTTTGAGTGTTCCTGCCTGAACTTAAAAATTTTTTCCGAAATTTTTTATCCCCACTTGTCATTCTTCTTTTCGTTTATATGGCCGGGCTTGTAGTCGGCCTTTTCTGGCATCCACCGGTAATAATTATTTTTATTGCCATATGCCTCTCCCTGGTTCTGGGGATATTTGCGATGTTAATAAAGCGCCCGGGGTTATCAAACCTTGTGCTTTTTCTCGGGCTTTTTTTAGTGGGAGTTTTCTCTCTTGCGCGCTACCTCCGGCCAGACTTTCCCGGCCACCATGTTTATCGCTGGGCACAAGATCGTCCTTTAACCGTGGAAGGGTTCCTTTACCGTCCAGCAGAGTATTTATCCCAAAAGACCCGCCTTTATGTTCGGGCGCAATGGATCATAATCTCCAAGAAAAAATATCCGGTAGCCGGAAATGTTTTCCTCACTATAGAAGATACCCAAGAAAGTTTTTTGGTTTATGACCGAATTATTTTTTCAACCCGTTTGCGCAAACCCCATAATTTTGGAAACCCGGGAGGTTTTGATTATGTGCGGTGGCTTGCTTATCAGGAAATCTACGCAACCGGGTATGTGTCCAAAGAACAGGGCTTGATTAGACTGGGGTTGCCGCAAAGCCGGTCATGGTTAAGAAAAATAGATGCGTTTCGAAGCACCATACGAGAAATTATTAACTCCGCCACGTCCTCTCCGGCAAACTTTTTTCTGCGCGCCTTGCTTTTGGGTGAACAGAGCGCCATATCCGATGAGATCAATGAAACTTTTGCCCGCACCGGGACTGCTCATGTGCTCGCCATTTCCGGACTTAATATTGGAATTGTTGCTGCTTTTTTTTATTTTCTTTTTAAGCGCATTTTGAGCTTCTCCGAGTTCCTCCTTTTGAAAACCAATGTTCCCAAGCTCGCTGCCGCCCTGTCCGTTCTCCCGGTTCTCTTCTACACCCTGATTGCAGGGGCCGGGGTTTCAGTGCAAAGGGCTTTCATCATGACCGTTGGGTATATAGCCACCATTCTTTTTAATAGAGAAAGGAATTTGTACCATGCAACTGCTTTAGCTGCGTTAGTGATTCTTGCCATCCAACCTCCTGCTCTGTTTGGAGCCTCGTTTCAGCTCTCTTTTGTATCGGTTTTAGGAATTGTCTTCTTTACCCAGAAAATCCTTTCTCTCCTTCCCCGGCAAGATAAGCTGCTTCAAAAATTAGAGCCTCCCTGGTGGAGAAAGCTAAAGTATAAACCTCTTGTTTTTGTGGTGGTCACTTTTGCGGCTATGCTTGCAACAGGGCCTTTGGTCGCGTACCATTTCAGTTTTTTTTCTTTTTCTGGACTTGTTGCCAATTTACTCATTGTCCCCCTGGCCGGGTTTTTGATCGTGGTGCTGGGATTAATCGGCGTTTTATTAATCCCATTTTCATCGTTTATCGCTGGGTTTGTTTTTTATCTTTCGGGCCTTTTGTCGAATGTTGCCATTAAGATCGCCGCCTTCTTGGCAAGCATTCCCTGGACGAGTTTTCTTGTCCCCACCCCTACACTCATCACGATGCTCCTTTTCTATTTTTTTATCCTCGCTCTTTTTTGCTGGAAATTTTATGGCTGGCCGAAAAAGACTGTCCTTATCTCCTTGATTTTGCTGGTGGTCAATTCTTTTTATCACCATTCCCCCGTAAAACCCCTATCCCTCCTCGTTACCTTTATTGATGTAGGGCAAGGAGATTCAGCCCTTATCCGCTTCCCTGAGGGCAAAACCGTGCTCATTGATGGTGGGGGCTTTCCCCATGGAGATTTTGATACGGGTAAAAATATTGTCGTCCCTTTTCTTTTGCGGCAGGGGGTTTGGAAAATAGATTATTTAGTTCTCACTCATCCCCATCCAGACCATTACTATGGGCTTCGCTATATCACCAAAAATTTTTCGATTGGGGAATTCTGGACTAATGGAGATACGGTGGATGATCCCTGTTTTTTGGAATTGAGAAAAACCCTGGACCAGAAAAAAGCAATTATCCGGAAACTTAACAGCAGTTCCCCGCGGATGCGGATCCAAGGGGTGAGTATGGATATTCTCCATCCTCCCCCAGCTTATTCGGGGTCTGGGCAAAGTGTAGATGCTCGACTTAATAACAAGTCTTTGGTTATTAAATTTTCCTATGGGGATATCGGTTTTCTTTTTTCTGGGGATATTGAACTGGATGCAGAAAAAATGCTATTATCAACCGGGAAAGACCTCTTCGCTGATGTGCTTAAGGTGCCCCATCATGGAAGCTCGACCTCAAGCAGCACTCCTTTTATTAACTCGGTCGGCCCCCGGGTTGCCATCTGCTCCGCGGGCTTTCGCAATTCCTTTAATCTTCCCCATCCCAGCGTTCTCAAACGTTTTCGGAAAAAGGGCTGTGCTGTATACCGGACTGACTTAAATGGGGCGATAGCAATAGCTACTGACGGCAAAGAAATTCAGGTGCAGGGTTTGCGGCAAGATCGAAAGCCAGGAGAGTTTTAATGGGTATTATTAACTTATTCTTTCGATGTATTCCCCGGTCCGGGTGTCAATTTTTACCTTATCCCCTTCATTAACAAAGAGGGGTACTTGTATTACTGCTCCCGTTTCAAGGGTTGCTGGTTTACTCCCCCCGCTGGCAGTATCGCCACGAACCCCGGGATCGGTCTTAGCCACCGTAAGCGCGACAAACATCGGCACTTCAACCCCAAGGAGCTTTCCTTGATGAAACAGGGCGGTGATATTGATATTTTCCTGGAGGTAGTTTTTGCTTTCCCCCAACTGATCTTCGGTTAAAAATGTTTGTTCGTACGTTTCTAAGTCCATAAAATAATGCTGCTTCCCCTCTGCATAGAGATACTGCATGGATTTTTCTTCCAAGTCTGGTTTTTCAACTTTTTCGCCCGCCCGTAGCGTCCGGTCAATAACTCTGCCGGTAGCTAAGTTTTTTAATTTCGTCCGGACAAAGGCGCCCCCTTTCCCCGGCTTTACGTGCTGGAACTCGACAATACTATATGGTGTGCCCTCTAGTTCTATTTTTAGGCCCCGACGAAAATCACTGGTGGAATACATCGTTCAACCTCCTAATTTAGGATCTCTAACTTTTTGGGCACAAGGGTAAGCACCTCACAGCCGCCCCGCGTTACCACGACCATATCTTCGATCCGAACTCCTCCCCAATTGGGAAGATAAATTCCCGGCTCAATGGTAAAGACCATCCCTTCTTCCAGAATTTCGTTTTTTAACGGAGAAATGCGCGGCTCCTCATGCAAAGAAAGTCCCACTCCATGGCCGGTCCCGTGTCCAAAGTATTTTTCAAAACCTTTTTTTTCTATATAGCCTCGGGCTGCTCTGTCTATCTTTTGTGAAGAAACGCCCGGCTTAATTTTTTCAATCGCTCGATCATGAGCTGTTTTTACAATGTTAAAAATTTCCTTTTGTTTTCGGGTGGGGGTTCCCATCACCATAGTGCAGGTCTCGTCGCTGCAGTATCCTTGGTATCGGATCCCAAAATCTATCATAATCAACTCGTGGGTTCCGATCTTTTTTCCGCTCGCAACCCCATGGGGCAACGCCGTCCGTTTTCCGCTCGCAACAATAATATCAAAAGCTAATTTATCCGCCCCCGCTTCTTTTGCCGCAGATTCATAGGATGTGGCAACTTCTTTTTCCGTGACTCCGAATTTTATTTCCTCTTTCGTTTTTTGAAATCCTTGTGTGGAGATTGTTATCGCCTGGCGAATAACCTTTATCTCCTCCTTTTCTTTTTTCATCCTGAGCGTGCGCAACCCTTCTTCTGTGGGGATGAGGGCTGTGCCCGAAAGTCCTTTCTCCAGTTGCTTGAAGTCAGCGTAAGAAATTGCCTTTGCATCAAACCCCACCTTTTTTACCCTGAGCCGGTTTATTAACTTTATGGTGTCTTCGATCCGTTTGAAAATTTTAAGAGTTTGAAAAAGCGGGGCTTCGAGCTTTGCCTGGGTAGTAAAGCGGGGATCAACGAGTAAAAAAAGAGCCTCCGGCGCTATCAGCGCGGAGGCCTCATCTCCTGTAAAGCCACTGAGGTATTGAATATCGGTCAGGTCATTTATTAAAAGAGCTTCAACCTTCTCCTTTTTTAAAATCTGAAGCGCCCGGTCGATCCTTTTTTTCTCATTAAGCTGTCTCTCCATTCTTCCCACTGCTTAGGTTTTGCGGGCTGAAATTTTTATTCTATTGGTAGCTTTTTTTAAAGCTAAAACCACCTCTGAAAATTGGCTGTCGTCGGAGGACAAGCTTTTGAGTTTTTCTTCGGCTTGAATCTTGGCGGCTTCAGCTCTTTTTGTGTCAATTTCCTGGGCCGGTTCAGCGGCTTCTGCCAAAATAGTTACTTTATCGTTTCCCACCTCGGCAAATCCACCACTAATAGCTAACCAATATTCCCGATTATCCTTTTTTATTGCTACTTCTCCTGTTTCCAAAGTAGTAACCAAAGCGGCGTGTCCGGGCAAAACACCAAACTCTCCAAGGCTTCCTGGCGCGGTGACCGTTTCTATTGAATCACTAAACACCACTTTTTCTGGGGTAAGAATATCTAAATGGATCGCATCTGCCATGTTTGTCTCTTTTATCCTGCTAATCGTTTTGCTTTTTCAATTACCTCTTCAATGCCGCCAACCATATAGAAGGCCTGCTCCGGAAGGTCGTCATGTTTTCCTTCGATTATTTCCTTAAACCCTCGGATCGTGTCCTCCAGTTTTACATACTTCCCAGGAGTGCCGGTAAACTCTTGAGCGACAAAAAATGGCTGGGAAAGGAATCGTTGAATTTTTCTTGCTCGCGCCACCGCCAGTTTATCTTCATCAGACAATTCTTCCATACCCAAAATAGCAATAATGTCCTGAAGGTCTTTATACCGCTGGAGGATCGCTTGGACTTCTCGGGCCACCCGGTAATGTTCTTCTCCGACCACTTTGGGATCAAGAATCCGGGAGGTTGAGTCCAGGGGATCAACCGCCGGATAGATGCCGAGCTCTGCAATCTGCCGGGATAAAACGGACGTTGCATCCAGGTGGGCAAAGGTTGTTGCCGGCGCAGGGTCCGTCAAATCATCAGCAGGAACATAAATGGCTTGCACTGAAGTGATCGAGCCTTTATTGGTCGAGGTAATTCTTTCCTGAAGCTCGCCCAGGTCTGTGGCTAATGTGGGTTGATACCCCACGGCTGACGGCATGCGGCCCAAAAGCGCCGAGACTTCAGAGTTGGCCTGGGTAAAACGGAAGATGTTGTCAATAAAGAGCAAAACATCTTGTCCTTCTTCATCCCTAAAGTATTCTGCTGCCGTCAAAGCAGAAAGACCCACGCGGGCACGGGCGCCCGGGGTCTCGGTCATCTGCCCGTAAACTAAGGCGCATTTTGAAATAACCCCTGATTGTTTCATTTCCAACCACAGGTCATTTCCTTCTCTGGTCCGCTCCCCCACGCCCCCAAAAACTGAGTAGCCTCCGTGGTGAACCGCGATATTATGGATCAGTTCCATAATAATAACTGTTTTGCCAACCCCAGCACCTCCAAACAGACCGATTTTTCCTCCCTTTGAATAGGGTTCCAATAAATCAATAACTTTTACCCCGGTTTCGAGCGCCTCCACCGCCACATTCTGTTCGACAAACGAAGGAGATGGCCGGTGAATGGGGTAGCGTTTTTTCGCGTTGACCGGGCCCATTTCATCCACAGGCTTTCCGATTACATTGAGCACCCTTCCCAGGGCCTCTTTTCCCACCGGCATGGTTATCTGTTCTCCTCGATAAACCCCTTTCTGGCCCCGCACTAAACCATCAGTGGTTTCCATGGCAACGCATCTGACAGTATCGTCGCCGATATGTTGAGCTACCTCAAGAATAAGGTTCCACTCGGTGTCATCAACGTTTGGGTTGGTAAGCTCGATGGCTCCATAAATTTCCGGGAGGTTTCCGGTATCGAACCGCATATCAACCACTGGGCCTATAACCTGGGTTATTTTCCCTTCGCTTACTGCTTCTCTGGTCATTAGTGATTATCCTCCTTAAAGGATACGGGTTATTTTTTTAAAGCTTCGGCTCCGCCAACGATATCTAAAAGTTCTTTGGTTATTGCAGCTTGTCTTGCTTTATTATAAATTAAGGCTAAGTCCGTAATTACCTCCCTGCAGTTATTAGAGGCTGTATCCATGGCCGTCATCCGCGCAGCATATTCGCTGGTCTGTGATTCCAAGATAGCTTTTAATATCTGACTTTCAAGGTATTTTGGTAAGAGCTGGTCTAAAATTTCTCTTTGACTTGGTTCAATTATATAATCTTTCGGGGCACTCGTCTCTGTCCCCGCCGGAGTGGTGGAAATAGGCAGAATGGTTTCTTGTGTTATTTCATATCGGACTACTGATTTATACGCAGAATAGTAAAGATGAACCTCGTTCCATTCGCCGGTCAAAAAATATTTTTTTGTTTCCCTGACAATCTCCGCTGCTAATTCATAATTAGTTCTTTCACGGTCTTCGAGGTATTTCTTTTTTATTTCAAAATGTTTTTTTGAAAAAAAATCGCCTCCCTTTTTTCCCACCGTAAGGAAGGATGCTTTTCCCAGGCCTTCTCCCATTTTTTTAAGGTCTCTTTCAGCCCTAAAAATTATGTTGTTGTTAAACGACCCGCACAACCCCTTGTCGCCGGTGACCAGTATGATTCCCAGCCTTTTCTTTTCCTCGCGGGAAACAAAGAACGGGTGGTCTTCGGGGGTCATCCCTTTGCACATCTCCAGCACTAAACGCTTTGTCGCATCAGCAAAGGGCCGGGCTTTTAAAGCTTTTTCCTGGGCTTTTCGCAGTTTCGCGGCCGAGACCATTTGCATAGCCTTGGTAATGGTCTGCGTATTTTTTACGCTGGCGATTCGTCTTCTTATGGTTCTCAGTGTTGCCATTATTCTTCAACGATAAATTTTTCTTTAAATTTTCCGAGCGCCTCTTTAAGCTTTTTGTCAATATCCTCGGTCAATTCTTTCTTGGCCTTGATTTCATCCAGCAGGCTTTTGTAATTATTTCCCAGAAAATCAGAAAGCTCGGCTTCAAAACGAGCCAAACACGATTCAGGATAGGCATCCACGTACCCCTGGGTGCCGGCATAGATGATAGCAATTTGTCTTTCTACCGGGAGCGGGCTGTATTGTCCTTGCTTTAAGAGTTCGACCAGGCGGCTTCCGCGGGCAAGCTGAGCCTGGGTAGCTTTATCAAGCTCACTACCAAACTTTGCGAATGCCGCCAGCTCTCGATACTGGGCCAAATCAAGCCGAAGACTTCCGGCGATCTTTTTCATGGCCTTGTTTTGGGCGTTGCCTCCAACTCGAGAAACCGAAAGACCGACATTAATTGCGGGCCTAATGCCGGAATAGAAAAGTTCCGGCTCCAGATAAATCTGGCCATCGGTAATAGAGATCACGTTAGTGGGAATATAGGCGGAAACATCTCCTGCCTGAGTTTCGATGATCGGAAGAGCGGTTAAAGAACCACCACCCAAAGCATCGTTTAGTTTTGCCGCTCGTTCCAAGAGCCGGGAGTGAAGATAAAAAATATCTCCTGGATAAGCCTCCCTTCCCGGGGGTCTTCTTAATAAGAGAGACAGCTGACGATAGGCAACCGCGTGTTTAGAAAGGTCGTCATAAATAACCAGAGCGTGCCGCTTGGTATCCCGGAAGTATTCGCCCATGGCGCACCCCGCAAACGGAGCGATATACTGCAGGGGGGCCGGATCGCTGGCGGTAGCTGCCACCACGGTGGTATATTTCATTGCTCCGTATTTCTCTAAGAGATCAACCACGCGGGCAACCGAGGAGCGCTTCTGCCCGATAGCGACATAGATACAAAAAACATCGGCGTCCCGCTGGTTAATAATCGCGTCAATGGCGATGACGCTCTTCCCGGTGCCGCGGTCTCCGATGATTAACTCCCGTTGTCCTCGGCCAATCGGAATCATAGCGTCGATCGCTTTTATGCCGGTCTGGAGAGGCTCTTTCACGGGCGATCGGTACACCACCCCCGGAGCTCTCACCTCTACGTTTCGAAATTCTTTGGTTTCAATTTCTCCTTTTCCGTCGATGGGCTTTCCAATGGCATCTACCACCCGGCCAATAAGCGCTTCGCCCACGGGAACCTGGGTGATCCGGCTTGTCCTTTTTACCAGATCCCCTTCTTTGATATGGACATCTTCTCCAAGAATCGCCGCCCCAACGTTATCTTCCTCCAGGTTGAGAACCATTCCTATAATTCCATGAGGAAACTCTATAAGCTCGTTGGCCATAACATTTTGAAGGCCATATATCCGGGCAATCCCGTCTCCTACGGAAAGCACCCTTCCGACCTCTCTAACGTCTACTTCTTTTTCATATTTACCAATTTGCTCTTTTATTACCTGAGTTATTTCTTCTGCTTTAATCTCCATGATTCTTAATCCTTTTTAGATTAACGTTTCACCCATTCTTTGGAGTTGATTTCTTATGCTTCCATCAAAAATTTTATCCCCCACCTCAGCAATAACCCCACCAATAATTTGTGGCTCAACCACACTGTTTAAGAGCACCTTTTTTTGGGTAATGCCTTCCAGCGACTTTTTAATGCTCTCAAAATCACCTATGGAAAGAGGCCGCGCTGTTATTACCCGGGCCTTCACATATCCAGAAATCTGGTAAGTCAAGTCTTCGTAAAGCTCTAAAATGGCGGAGAAGTACTGAATCCTTCTTTTGTCCACCAAAAGGCACAAAAAATTTTGGATAGTTTTTGAAAGGTTAATTTTCTCAGCCACCCCCAAGATTGTTTTTTTCAGATCTTCGGCTGAATAAAGCGGGCTTAAAAGAGCGTTTTGAAACTCGGGAAATTTTTTCAGCAAATCAGAAAAATTTTTGAGTTCGGTTTTAAACTCCTCGACCCGATTATTCTCTTTCCCGATCTCGATTAATGCTTGGGCATATCTTCGGGCAATCTTTTTATTCAACATACCTTAGATTACCTTGGATGTTATTTGGGTAATATAGTCTTTAACCAGGCGAGCGTGGTCATCCTCGTTTATCTTTTCCTTTATAATTTTTTCAGCTCTCTCCAAAGATAATGTGGCGAGTTCTTTTTTTAGCTCTGCCTTGGCTTGTTTTAGTTCTTGTTCGGCAATTATTTTTGCCTGCCATTTAATTATTTCTGCTTCTTTTTCCGCGGCCGTAATAATTCTTTCTTTTTCTACTTCCCCTTCCTTTTTCACTGCTTTGCGAATCTCTTCTACCTCCTTACCCAAGAGGGCTATCTTCTTTTCGTATTCCCTTAGCCTGTTTTCCGCTAAGGTTATTGCTTCTTCGGCTTCTTTTAGTGCCTGCTGAAATTTTTCGCTCCGTTCAGAAAAGAAGCTTTTTATGCGGGGAAGGGCAAAAATATACAAAACGATGAGAAAAAGAACGAAGTTTATTACGCTAAAAATAAATGGCCAGAGCGTCGAGCCGCCATGTCCCCCTTCTTGTGAAGCGCATGCGAGCCCGGCAGAAGCGCACAGTGTAATTATTATGAGATAAAAAACATTCATTCCTACACGCTTCTTCCTAGGGCCTTTTGTGCCATTATCTGTCCTATGGCATCAACCTGTTGATGAAGAGTTTTTTTGGTCTGCGCGGCTTCTTCAGCTATATTTCTCCTCATTTCTTCCAAAAACCCTTGGGCCTCTTTTCTGGCCTTATCTATCGCGGCCTCTCTTTTTTCAGCTCCTTCTAAAATAAGTTTTCTTTTTAGTTCGAGCGCTTCTTTTCTGGCCTGGCGAAATTTTTCATTATACTGATCAAGGGTTTTTTCAGCTTTTTCCCCAACCTGGTCGGCTTGATTTAAAAATCCATCGGTTCTTTCTTCTCGTTCCCGAAGAATTTTTAAAATAGGCTTAAAAAGAATCTTGTTAAGAAACCACAAGACCAACAGGAAGATAAGCCCTTGAATAACAAGCAAGCCCGGGATAACACCGATTCCAATAATATTTACCGAAGAAAACATGTTACATCTTCGTCCGGAGTAAGAACGCGATAACAAAAGCGTAAAGCACAAGGGATTCGATAAAAGCCAGCCCCAAGATATAGGGGACAAACATTTTATCAGCTGCACCAGGGTTTCGAGCAATGCCCTCTAAGGAAGAACCAGCAGCCCGACCCTGACCAAGACCGCCGCCAAAAGCCGCTAATCCAATTGCTAAACCAGCGCCAAGACCAATAAGCCCCTTGGACATTGAACCATCAGCAGCACCCGCTGCTTCTTCTTCTGCAAATACCGGTGAAGATATTAAAAGCATCAACCCTATTACCATAACCGCTGTTCTCCATTTTCTCATGACTTGCCAACCTCCTTTTTAAAAAAAATTATTAATGTTCATGAGACACGGCCAAACCTATATATACTGTTGAAAGCGTGGCAAACACAAATGCCTGAATGAGCGCTACCATTAAACCCAACACCAAAAAAATGACCGGCACAACCAACGGAACAAGCCCCGAAAAAATAGCCAACACCGCATGGTCACCGGATATATTTCCATAAAGCCTAACCATAAGAGAAAATGGTCGAAAAAGATGACTAATGATCTCAATAATAAACATGAGCGGGGCCAGATAAATAAGCGGGCCGGCAAAGTGTTTTAAATATTTTATCCCGTGTTCTTTAAACCCCTGGTAGTTATAATACAAAAAAACTATTATTGCGCACGCGCCATTAGTATAAAGATTGCTGGTAGGGGGAAGAAAGCCGGGGATAAGCCCTAAGAGGTTACAAAAAAGAATAAAAACAAACAGACTTCCAATTAAAGGAAGATATTTTCCCGCGTGGTGTCCGATAATATCCTTCATTATATTAACCGTGGCCTGAATGACTAATTCAAAGAAATTTTGGAAAGAAAGTTTTTTTGAAGGAATAAGCGGGTTGGGTGATTTTTTTATGGAATTAAAAACCTTTGCGGAAACAATAAAAAGGACGGCCGCAATAAAAATAGTAGTAAAAATAAGCTGTCTTTCTGGATCATCAGCAATAAAGGGCAATAAAGAAAACCATGTAAAACCGTGTTCCATGGGGAAGTCCCCTTTATTTTAAAGTTGAATGAAAATTCATTCATTATGAAGGTGGTTGTTTATCATTATCAAAAGTGGTTGTCAAGATTTTTTTATTTTATTTCTCTGTGAGATTTTTCTTATATTTCCTAACCATAAAAATTCCCATATTTATTCCAGCAGCTATTCCTCCCACAAAAAAAATCATCGTTAGCCACGGAAAGGTCTTAAAGTAATTATCGAGCCAATATCCAACCACAACCCCCCCCACTAAAGAGGCGGCTATATCAAAGGTAAAAGCTAAGTATATTCCGTATTGTTTTAGATATTGTTGTTTTATTTTAATAATGTCAAAAAGAGATTAATCATTGGTTGTTTTTTTGTGAGGGAAAAATGCTTTCAAGACCAACAATTAAAAGAATTATTGAAAAACCAACAATAAAGGCAAAAATGTTTACTAATTCGTGGCTAACCAAAAAAAATAATACTCCGAATAAAATAATTATTTTGATTATATATGTTATTACTACCGGTGTTTTTCGTGGGGTGCTTTGTTGAAAAACCTTTTCTCCTATCTTACTTAAAATAACAATATTTACCAACGAAAGCCCTCCTCCTATCAACACCCCTAAAAAAATTTTTTTTGATTCAAAAAACAAACTCGCCGCTGCCAAAAAAAATAAAACAATCAACGCTCTTTTTTCCGATGCTATAAGCTTCTTTTTGGTTGCTTCTTTTAGAACCTCCATTTACCTCTATTTATTCCTTTATTTCCATCGGCATTATTACACAGGTATATTCATCATCGTTTAGTGGGGTTATCGTAACCGGGCTGTCTTTGTCTTTTATTTTTATAACAATCTCTTCTCCATCGATAGCATTTATGCTATCAACAAGATACCCCGCATTAAACCCAAGTTTAATATTTTCTCCTTCATAAACTATTGGAATAGTCTCTCTTCCTTCCCCAAAAACCGGGTTTATGGTAAAAACCTCCAGCGTATTCTTACCAAAAAATAGGTTGATTGCTTTTGATCTTTCTTCGGCAATAACGGAAATTCTTTTTAAAGAATTTAAAAAATGAATCCTATTGATAATCGCTTTATTTTTTATTTCTTCGGGTATTGCTTGTTTATAATTTGGAAACTCTTCATCAATAACCCTGATTGACAACATCATATTTTCTTTTTTAAATATTCCATTATTTTGTTTTAAAAGAAGAAATAGATTTTGGTTGTCTAAACCATCATCCAACATCTTTTTTAATTCTAAAAGACCTTTCTTAGGAAAAAGAAGTCCTTTTTCGAGTGGTTCTATTGCCAAAATTCCTTTTTTACTATCCCCTTCTATTTCCTTATCAATCATTGACAGTCTATGTCCGTCGGTTGCAACCATCCGGATTACATTTTTTCCTGCTTTTATTATTTTTTCAAAAAATACCCCATTTAAATTTACTCTTGTTTCATCGTTTGACGCGGCAAAAATAGTTTTTTCAATCATTTCTTTTATATTTTTTTTATTAACTTCCTGAAATTCTTCTTCTTCTAAAAAACTTACTTCCGGGAATTCCTTAACATCCATACCGACGACATTAAAAAAAATATTATCTGTAGTAATTTCTATCCAATTATTTTCCTTTTTTTTAAAATAAATTTCTTTATCCGGCATTTCTTTTATTATTTCAAAAACTTTTTTAGCATCTAAAACCATACTACCTTTTTCAAAAATTTTAGCTTCTAAAAATTCTTTTATACTTACCTCTAAGTTTGTAGCACTTATTTCTATTTGTTCACCCCCTGTTTTTATCAGAATATTGGAAAGAATGGGTTTAATTTCTCTTCGTTCTATAATACCTTGAACTTTTTGAAGAGCCTTTAATAATTTTTTATAGGATATTTTAAATTTCATCTTATTTATTATCTTTAAAAAAAAGTTATAAAAGAGTTAAGTTATTTTTAGTATTAAAAAAAATAAACAAAAAAGAATGGAGATGGTTGTTGTTATTTTGTTTAAAAAAAACCAATAAAAACCTTATATCACTAAAATTACTTTTTTAAAATAAATTTATTAATTTATTAATCTCAAAAAATATGTTTTTGAATGTGTATATTGATCATTACCCCAACACAAAACAAAGAGATCACGAGTGAAGAACCACCATAACTAAAAAGCGGAAGTGTTATTCCAACCGTTGGCAACAAACCAATGGTCATACCTATATTTATGATAATTTGCCAAAAAAACAAAGCAGTTATCCCATATCCAAGTAGTAACCCAAAACTATTTTTAGCAGAAGATGTTATAAATAAAAAACGAAAGAGTAAACCAATATAAAGAAAAACCAAGACTAATGCCCCGGCAAAACCCCATTCTTCACAAAAAACCGAAAAAACAAAATCAGTATATTTTTCCGGAACAAAATTAAGCTGAGATTGTGTTCCTTTTAAATAACCTTTTCCAAAAAACTTTCCCGACCCAACCGCAATCTGGGATTGAAAGACCTGATAGCCTTTTCCCAGCGGGTCTAAGGAAGGATTTAAAAAATGGATAACCCGGTCCTTTTGATAATCCTTTAGTAAGTAGTTCCACGAGAGGGGAAAAAAAAGAAACGCACAAAAAAGCAAAATAAAGAGAGTTCGAAACCGAACTCTTACAAAAAAAACTAAAGAAAAGAAAATTAACACTAAGAGAAGCGCAGACCCAAGGTCTGGCTGAAGAAAAATAAGAAAGAAAGGAGTGATCAAGAAGCAGCCGGGAATAAACAAAGAAGATAAACTAAAACCCCGCGTGTCAAACTTATCTTTAAACCACTTTGCTAAAACAATAATAAGGGAAAGTTTTATAAACTCTGAGGGCTGAATATTAAATAAGCCAAGGGAAAGCCAGCGCCTTGACCCAGAAATAAATTTCCCCTGAAAAAGAACTAAAACAAGAAGAAATATAACAAAAAAATAAAAAAAATAACCAAATTGCTCTAAATATGAATAGTTTAAAAAAGATCCTAAAAACAACAAAACAATTCCTAAACAAAGCCAATAAACCTGTTTTTTATAAAAAGCTCCCACAGCGTGAACCGAAATACTCGCACTATAAAGATTAAAAATCCCAAAACCCACAATTAATAAGGCAATAAAAAAAAGACTCAAATCAAAACGGGTAATTAAACGCCGATCAAAAAGAAAAAAAGTGGGAAGCATATCTACACCCCTTTATTCTCGAGATAATATTTGATTACATCCCGGGCGATTGGAGCAGCAGCGACCGAACCAAAACCACCATGCTCAACCAGAACCACAACAGCTATTTTTGGATCATTAAAGGGAGCAAAAGCAAAAAACCACGCATGGTCTTGCAAATAACTTGGTAGCTCAGAACGTACTTCCCCTGGGGGCAAGCTAACAACCTGAGCGGTTCCGGTTTTTCCCGCTATCTCTATCCCCGCCACCCGGGCTATCTTGGCAGTGCCATTTTGACCTTGAACAACCCGCAAAAGAGATTCCCTGATAACATTAATAGACGCAGGCGAAATGGGCAGTTGAGAAACATCGTTGAATTTGAAATCTTTTAATATCATTCCGCGCTTGCCTTCCAAATTTTTAACCAAGAAAGGAGTGTGCAGCCTTCCCTTGTTTGCAATGGCGCTAATTAATCCGAGCATTTGAAGGGGGGTGACTACATAAAAACCCTGACCAACCGCGCAGGAAAGCGTTTCCCCTTTTTGCCAAGGAATATGGAAGGTCTCCTCTTTCCACTTGCTGGTGGGCACCAGCCCTCCTTTTTCGTTTTCTAAAATTAAACCGGTAGGGCTTCCCAACCCAAATAATTTTGCATAATGTGCCAAAGAGTCAACCCCGACCAAATGCCCAACCTGATAGAAATATACGTCGCAGGATTGTTCGATGGCGTCAAAAAGATTTAAAGTTCCATGGCCACCCTTTTTCCAACACCGATAAAAGCGATTTCCAAACCTAAAAGAACCGTTGCAAAAAATTTTCGTATCTGGAGCTATTTTACCCTCTTCTAAGCCCGCGATTGCGGTAACTATCTTAAATAAAGATCCTGGCGGATAAAGACCCTGGATGCCTTTATTAGTAAGGGGATGAAAAGGGTTTTTTATTAACGCACCCCAGTCGCAAAAAGATATTCCCCGAGAAAAAAGGTTGGAGTCAAAAGAAGGGTGGCTTACAAAAGCCAAAATCTCGCCTGTGTTTGGGTCCATGGCGATAACGGTACCATTTTTTTCTCCTAAGGCTTGATCCGCAAAACCCTGAAGGCCTAAATCAATAGTCAAAAAAATATCTTTCCCGGGAACAGGTTCGACCGAGCCCAACACCCTCTTTTGTCTTCCCAGAGAATCAACTTCAAACTGAAGCCAACCAGGGCGCCCCTTAATGGAATTTTCAAAAACTTTTTCTATTCCTGACTTGCCTAAAAAATCACCGGGGGTATAGCTTGAATATTCTGGCTGGGATAGTTCAGATTCATTTATTTCACCCAAATAGCCAAGAACGTGGGCCAAGTTATCCTTTAACGGGTAATTTCGCTTTGGGAAAAACTCAACCACCACGTTGGGAAGGTCTAGTTTGTGGAACTCTATCCCGCTTAACTCTTTCCGGTTTACATCCAGCTTAATTTTTATTGGCTTAAAACGAGGAAGATATAAAGAATTTTTTACTTTCTTTATAATCTCCTGCGGATCAAGGTTTAAAATTTCACTTAGCAGAGGCAGTATTCCATTAAGCTGTTTTATTCCCGAATATAAGAGCGAAACATCAAAAGAAGGCGTGTTGTTTGCGAGAATCAGGCCATTTCGATCATAAACGACACCCCGAGGGGCAGGTATTTCTTGGATTTTTATCCGGTTGTTTTCAGAAAGATCAAAAAAATAATCCCCGTTTATCACCTGAAGATAAAAGAGCCGGACAAAAATTATTAAAAAAACCAGAAAAACAAAATACTTTAAAAAACCAAGCCGTCGCGAAAGGGCCTCGATTATTTCCTGATCAAAATCCATAAGCCTATTTTGTCTGCCGTTCTTTTATAAACTTTTCAAATTTATTAAAAAGAGGAAAAATCAGAAGAGATAATAAAAAAGTAAAAGAACCCTGCGACACTGAAGTTTTTAAAATGATCGCCAGAGCTTCCCAATTTTTTCCCATCAGCCCAAACAACAGGTGAATTAAAAGAGAGTCTAATAAAAACAAAAAGAGAACCACGCCCACCCAAAGGAGCTTGTTTTCCAAAAAAAGCAATTTCTTGAAAATTAGAACAAAACAAAACAAAACCAACCTTAAAAACAAAAAAATACCCATGATCCCCCCTGAAAACAAGTCCATTAGAAAACCAAGCCACATCACCAAAAAACAGCCCTGAACCGGCTTTTGAAAAAGACATATATAAAAGGTGAGGGGGATGGTAAAGTCGGGCTTTATCGGGAAGAGATAGCAATTTGCTATCGGGTTCGTCTGTATAACTATACAGAAAAGTCCAAAGATGGCTAAAAAAAGAAACTCCCACATAGACTATGACGCTATATCGAGAACAACAAAGACTTCTTCGGTTTTCTTAAAATTCACCATCGGCCGAATAATTACTTCTTGAAAGGCAGAAAGCTTATCCTTTTTTAGGGAGACGATTTTGCCCACAATAGTTCCTTTGGGGAAAAATCCTTCTAACCCAGAAGCTATTACCCAATCACCCAAGCGAACATCTTCTGATCCCAGCACATATTTCATTTGGCAAAACCCTCCTCCAATTCCTTCCACCACCCCTTGAGTGCGAGTTCTTTGAACAAGAGCGTCCAAGGCAAAGCCTTGATCGATTAAAAGGAGGACCACGGAAAACGAATCTGCCTCCTTTAAAATCCTTCCCACCGCACCATCAGGACATAAAACCGCCATGCCCTTTTTTATCCCTTCGTTTCTTCCTTTGTTAATAGAGAAAGACTCAAAAGACAACGAAGCATCAACTCCAACAACTTCAGCCGCCACCAGTTTATAAAGGATGTTTTTTTTAAATTCTAAAAGCTTCCGAAGCCTTTGATTTGCTAAAGCGGATTCTTGGAGAAAAGCATTTTCCTGACGAAGCGTTTTGATTTCCTGGTTTAATATTTGGTTTTTCTTTTCGGTTTCTATCAAAAACACATACCGCCTCCAAACGCGAACAGGAAAAGAAAAAACCGTTTTTATAGTTTCCTGGAAATAAGAAACCACAGAGAACGCCCCGGGTTCTATAAAGCGAAACCCTGGAGGACGTTTTAAGTTATAGAAAAAATAGAGAAAAACAGCCAATAAAACCAAGAGGACAAAAAAAGGGAAACCATACTTTCGAGAAAAAATTGACATAACAGGAAAAACTTCCCGGGAGGTGATGTTTAATCCCGAAGCATAACATTTTTTAGAAGGTCCAGTTCATCCAGGGCTTTTCCAGAACCAAGCACCACAGCCGTAAGGGGGTCGTCAGGAATAACAAAAGGCAAGCTGGTTTCTTCCTGGAGAAGAACATCAAGATTTTTCAACAACGCCCCCCCGCCCACCAAAACTATCCCCTTATCTACAACGTCTGCTGCTAATTCTGGAGGAATCCGCTCTAAGGCGGATTTAACTACCTCCACAATACTCTTTATCGGCTCCCTTAAGGCGGTCATTATTTCTTCAGAGGTTATCTCTAAAGTCTTGGGGACCCCCAGGACCAGATCGCGACCTTTCACATCAGCGGTTTTTATGGTTTCTTCTGGATAGGCGGTTCCGATAGTCATTTTTATCATCTCTGCGGTTCGCTCGCCAATCAGAAGGTTATGCTTTCGTTTTATATAATTCACGATTGCTTCATCCATTTTATCCCCAGCCACCCGGATTGATTGGCTGAAAACTATTCCTGAAAGCGAAATAACCGCCACCTCTGTAGTTCCTCCGCCGATATCCACGACCATATTCCCCCACGGCTCATCCACCGGAAGACCAGAGCCAATGGCAGCAGCCATTGGCTCTTCAATCAAATAGATCTCACGGGCGCCGGCCTGAAGCGCAGTTTCGCGGACCGCTCGTTTTTCAACCGAAGTAATTCCGGAAGGAACACTAACAATTATTCGGGGTCGAATGAGGTTTCTCCGGTTGTGGGCCCGTTTTATAAAATAGCTAATCATCGCCTCCGTAACCTCAAAGTCCGAGATCACCCCATCTTTCATGGGGCGGACGGTAATGATGTTGCCCGGGGTTCGGCCCAGCATTTTCTTGGCCTCATTGCCAACAGCAAGAATTTTCTTACCCCCCTTGCCATCCTTTTGGAGGGCAACCACAGAGGGTTCATTGGCGACAATGCCTTTGCCCTTCACATAAACTAACGTGGAAGCAGTCCCGAGGTCTATGGCCAGATCATTAGAAAACACACCAATAATAGAATTAAGAAATTTCATTTTAATTCCTTGTTTTAAAAGAAAAATAACTTGGCTCTAGAGTAAAAGCACGCGACAACCTAATGCTTACCAGAACCCCTAATTTTTTTCAAGAAAATAATAGAGAGAAAATCTATTTAATGAACACAACCCGGGTAGAGTTGTTTGGGTGTGGTATCTCACCAGAAAGCTTGTACAGAGGATGTTCATGGCTGATTAATTGATCCAACCGAGAGCGAAACAAATCGCCCTGAACTCTATCTTCTTGCATCTTCTTTGGTTCCATAATTCACCAGCTTTTTGAAGCTATTTGCCATTTTCTGGTGATTATGCCATATAAATTTTCTAAATAAAAACAAATAAATCAATTAGTTGAATATTTCTTCAGGGACGACTATTTATATACAGATATTCAGTGGCGTTAAATTAGTTTTTTTTAGGTTTTTTGCCTTATGTGGGGGGGGGAGGAAAAAGATTGACAAAAATAATATTATCTTATAGTGTAAACTTGATTGCGGGCATAGCTCAGTTGGTAGAGTGCAAGCTTCCCAAGCTTGATGTCGCGGGTTCGAATCCCGTTGCCCGCTTTTGGGTGATTTTTTAACCCGCTTTATTAACGAGCGGGTTTAGTTTTTTGTTGATTTTTATTTTTTTTTATATAAAATTAAGCCATACGTCCTTAAAAGTGGGCATTTTGGCCCACTTTTTTATTGGGTCAAAAAAAAGGCGCTATTTTTTACGATGGCCTTAACGATACTTGAAAGGGTTTGGGAGATAGCTGAGCCAGTTATTAAGGAATTAAACCTTGACCTGGTTGACATCGAATATCTCCCACAAAGGGGACGGGGAATTGTCCGCATCACGATTGATAAAGACAACGGGGTTACGTTAGACGACTGCACCAAGGTAAACAGGGAGGTTGGGTATATTTTAGAGATCAAGGATTTGTTTTCCCACCCATACCAGCTGGAAGTATCTTCTCCCGGGCTGGAGAGGCCACTAAAGACCTTAGTAGATTTTGAAAAATTTTTGGGTCGAAAAGTTTCTCTTAAAACCTCTGATCTTTTAAACGGGAAAAGAAATTTTAAAGGAACGTTAAAACAGGTTCAAAACGGCACGGTACTTTTGGAAATGGACGGGGGACTGTGGGAAATTCCTTTTAGTCTTATTCGGCACGCCAAATTGGTTTATGAATTTCCCGAAAAAGGTTTTTGAGTTGTCGCACGTTATTCGTTGAAAAAGGAAAAGGAAGATATGACAGGAAAAGGAGAGCAACAAGTATCTTTAGAACGAATCCTGGCAGAAATTCGTCGGGAAAAAGGTATCGATAAGCTTGTTATTATCGACGCTTTGAAATTGGCCTTGTTAACTGCTGCCCGGAAAAAATATGGCCCCAAGGTTGATTTGGAAGCTCAATTTAATCCTGATCTGGGTGAGATCGAACTTTTTAATTTTCATACTGTTGTGGAAAAAGTCAGAAATGAATTTAAGGAGATTTCTTTAGAAGAAGCCCGGCTTCTGGATGCTGATGTGGAGCTTGGAGACAGTTTAGGGGTGAAACTCGAAACCAAAGACTTTGGCCGCATTGCTGCGCAGACCGCAAAGCAAGTAATTATCCAAAAGATACGGGACGCAGAGGGAGACAACATTTATCAGGATTTCAAAGATCGTAAAGGAGAAGTTGCTGCCGGAAGCGTTCATCGGTTCAATAAAGGAAACATCATTGTTAACTTAGGGAGAACCGAAGCATTGCTGCCGGTTGCCGAACAGGTCTTGGGTGAAACGTTCCGGCAAGGCGACCGGCTCAAGACCTTAATCGTAGACATCCGCAAATCAAGTCGAGATCCTCAAGTGATCCTTTCCCGGACGAGTCCTCAGTTCCTCGTTAAGCTCTTTGAAATGGAAGTGCCGGAAATAGCCGAGGGGGTTGTAAAGGTAAAAGGTGTTGCCCGGGACCCTGGTCTGAGAGCGAAAATCGCGGTTTATTCGGATGATTCTGACGTCGACCCGGTTGGCGCCTGTGTGGGGTCAAAAGGTTCGCGGGTTCAAGGAGTCGTGCAGGAACTCCGGGGAGAAAAAATTGATATTATCCCTTGGTCAGAAGATCCGACCAAATTTGTGTGCAATGCGCTGGCGCCGGCTGAAATCTCTGAGGTGATTATCGATGAAACGGAAAGATCAATGGAGGTTATCGTAGAAGATGATCAGCTGTCCTTAGCGATTGGGAAGCGAGGCCAAAATGTTCGGTTAGCCGTAAAACTTACGGGATGGAAGATCGATATCAAGAGCCGCTCACGTGTCAAGGAGCTGTCGCGCGCCGCCTTTAAAGACCTTTTGGCCATTCCCGGGATTGGGAGCATAACGGCAGAACTTCTTTTTAATGAGGAATATTTCTCTGCCCAGGACATTGCTGCCGCGAGTGTTGATGACTTGGCGAACATTGCCGGCATTGGGGAAAAAAAGGCTCAGAACATAAAAAAAGCGGTGGAAGAATATTTACAGAAACAGTCGAAAGAAGCTTCCTCAGAATCAGCGACAACTATCGATAAATAATAACAATAATTTTTTCAGGAGCAACCACCACAAGAATGACTATGGTAAAAAAGAGAGTCCACGAATTAGCTAAAGAGCTCAACATAAGCAGTAAGGAACTTGTCAAGACGATCAAAAAGATCGGTATCCCGGTACAGAATCACATGAGCGCCCTTGAGCTTCAGGATGAGGAGCGGATACTGCAATACCTTGCTCCACCAGAAGAAAAGAAGGTGGTTGAAGCGCGGGTAAAGCCCTCGGTTATTCGGCGAAGAGTTGAAAGGATTAAAGTTGAGCCGGAAGAGATGGAAGCTCCTCCTCCGCCCTTGATAGAACAAGAGCCGGTGATCGAAAGACCAAAGGCAAAAGAAGAACCTTTGGTTAAAAAACCACCAGTTTCAGCGGAACCCCTTCTGGAAAAACCGTTAGAAGAACAGCCCGAGAGACCAAAAAAACCACCTGTAGAGATTTTAGAACCACTTCCTTCACCAGAACAAAAAGCACAAGGGCCTATCACGGAAGAAGTTGCTCCAGAGAGAAAAAAGGAAGAAAAGGGAAAAGAACCATTAAAACCCGCTCCCAAACCAATACCCGGGCCAACGCAAATTAAGGAACGGTTTGCTCCCAAAAGGAAACGGGCAAAGCACAAAGAAGAGCCAGCCCAGATCATTAAAAAACCAGAGCTTCCCCCCGTGCTCATTGGGGAACCTGAAGTTTCCGCCGAAACAGCCGAGAGCAAGCCGAAGAAAAAGCGGATCTTAATTTCGGATGTTGAGCCGTCAGTAGAAAAAATTTTCCGAAAAAAACCCAAACGGGAAACCAGAGCGATATCTCCTTCTCCCAAAGCTTTTCATAAAAAGGAGAGAAAAATTTTTCGAGAAGAGAGGGTAGAACCGGTTTTTGCCAAGAAAACAGAAATTACTGTTCCCAAGGCAATTAAGCGCAAAATCAAGATTGCTGAGTTAATTACGGTTGGTGAGCTTGCTAAAAAGATGGGGGTTAAAGCGAGTGCGGTAATAAAGAAGTTGTGGGAACTTGGCCTCATGGCTACTATTAACCAGGCAATTGATATCGATACAGCGCAGCTGGCGTCAGAAGAGTTTGGATACGAGGTTGAAAAAGTTTCCTTTGATGAGGAAGAGTTGCTTGCCCGGGAAGAGGATGACGCTGCCAACCTTCATCACCGCCCCCCAGTCATTACCGTGATGGGGCACGTTGACCATGGAAAAACCAAACTGCTGGATGCGATTCGGCAGACGAATGTTACCGCGGCAGAGCCAGGAGGAATAACCCAGCACATTGGTGCCTATCATGCGAATTTACCCCAGGGAGAAATAGTATTTATTGACACCCCTGGTCACGAAGCATTTACTGCCATGAGAGCGCGCGGGTCTCAGATAACCGATATCGTGGTCTTAGTGGTAGCGGCAAATGATGGCGTGCAGGAGCAGACCATCGAGGCGATCAACCACGCGCGGGATGCCAAGGTTCCCATCATCGTGGCGATAAATAAAATTGACCTTCCTGAAGCCAACCCCGAAGTGGTAAGACGGCAATTATCGGAAAAGGGCCTTATTTCCGAAGAATGGGGGGGAGATACGATCTTTGTGGAGATTTCGGCCAAGCAAAAGATCAACATCGATAAACTCCTGGAGATGATCCTTCTTCAGGCGGAGGTCTTGGAGCTTAAAGCAAACCCCGACAAATTGGCCCGCGGGGTAATTATCGAGTCCCGCCTTGATAAAGGACAAGGACCAATAGCTACCGTGCTTATCCAGGAAGGCACGTTAACGGTTGGGGATCCTTTTGTGACCGGTCAAATATTTGGACGCGTTCGAGCCATGCTGGATGATAAGGGAAAAAAGATAAAAAAAACCGGCCCCTCCCATCCGGTAGAAGTGATGGGTTTTCCCGAAACTCCTCATGCCGGAGAGCTTTTTGTTGTCGTGAGCGAAGAGCGAAAAGCCCGGATGCTCGCTGAATATCGCCAGCAGAAGGAACGGCAACTTGAGCTGGCGCAAGGCAGCAAGGTCACCTTAGAAAATTTATATGACAAGATCAAACAAGATGAATTTAAAGAACTAAAAATCATCATGAAGGCTGATGTCCATGGCTCGATTGAGGCATTGCGAGAGGCGCTGAGTGGACTAATCAGCAAGGAGATAAAACTCAACATTATTCACAGCGCGGTGGGGGCAATTGGCGAGTCTGACGTGATGCTTGCTTTAGCCTCGAACGCAATCATCATCGGTTTTAACGCCACTCCCGACCAGAAAACTCAAAGTCTGGCTCAAACCGAAAAGGTTGAAATCCGGACCTATTCGATCATTTACGACATCATCGAAGATATCAAAAAAGCCATGGAGGGCCTGCTCACCCCGCTCCAAAAGGAAAAGAGCATGGGCCGTGCTGAGGTCCTTCAGGCTTTCTCGGTTTCTAAGGTCGGAACGATTGCCGGAAGCAAGGTCGTTGAAGGCAAGATGGTCCGGGGAGCTTTAGCACGGGTGCTTCGCAATAGTACGACTGTCTATGAGGGAAAAATCGCTTCTTTAAAAAGATTCAAAGATGATGTCAAGGAAGCTCTGACCGGCTTTGAGTGCGGTATCCAGCTGGAAAATTTTAATGATGTACAGGCAGGCGACACCATCGAAGCCTTTATCGTCGAAGAAGTCGCTCAAAAACTTTGATATTTATTTAGTGCACGGTCATGGTGGTTGGAATCTGTCAGATGGATATTTTTATCCACGGAAACGATTCCCTCAAAGGGAAACGGCAGGTCCTTCGACAGGTTATCGAACGGACGAAGAATAAATTTAATGTCTCCATTGCCGAGGTAGGTGATAACGACTTGTGGCAGCGGTCAAAGGTGGGTTTTTCGGTCGTGGGGAATGATACGCGTTTTGTCAATTCTTGTCTGGATACGATCAAGAGCTTCATCGAGAATCTCACGATCGTCGAAGTACTAAATTCGGAGTGGGAAATTATTCATTACTAATTGTAAGGAATAATTTCAGATTACACCGTCAACCCTGAGAATTTTTTTATCCTCACAAGACACCTTAACCCAGGCACATGGGGGACCGCATTAGGTTTATGGTCAGGCTACCGCGCGTCTTTTAAAGATTTTTCCAGCACATTCAAGGGAGTGATGATCATGGGGGAAAATAGGATCGAACGAATTGCCAACCTAATAAAAAAGGAAGTTGCCGAGATGATTATCCGAGAGGTAAAAGACCCTCGGATCGGGATGGTCACGATTACCGGAGCCACGGTAAGTAAAGACTTAAGGATTGCGCACATTTATTACAGTGCGTTTGGGAGCGAAAAACAACTCCAGGATTCGGCCATTGGTCTCAGGCAGGCAACGAAGTTTATCCAGCGGGAAATAGGCCGGAGGATTCGTATGCGGTATACACCGGCCATTGATTTCCAGTTTGATCACTCCTTGGAGTACGGAACCCATATCGACAAAATTCTTAAAGACCTTTCGCTTCCCAAAGTGGCGGAGATTCCAGAGAAAAACGCAAAGGATGAATCGGAGCAACAAGCTCAAAAAGATTAACGATTTCTAAAAAATATTGACAGGGTGCTTAGCTTACATTAGTAGTTATATTTATTTTACGGTCCCATCGTCTAGTGGCCCAGGACACCGGCCTCTCACGCCGGCAACACGGGTTCAAATCCCGTTGGGATCATATTGATAAGCGAACTCGGCAGATTGTTTGTTTTTAAATAATCAGCAAGCGTTTTAGTGTTAAGGGGGAGTGTGATCTATGGAACGTAAACACCTCGTTTTTTAAAAAAAGAACGGGGTTTTTTATTTCCCGGACAAGATAAGTATTTTTTGACTTTTTGTCCGCTTAAGATTAAAAAGATAAAAATTATAAAACCCAAATAAAGATAATCACAATACAGAAAAAGGGTGTCTTTGACGGGAAGGGTTTTAAGATTGATAAAAATTCTTTATTTTTTCCGCTCAAAAGAGATGTCCACTTTATCATCCGGCTTCGCAAGGTTTTAGGGTGTATATTTAGGGCGGCCACCGCTCCGTTTTCCCCACTTAATCTTCCCTTTGTCATGTGAATTACCCGAATAATGTTCTGCCGAGCATATTTATCAAAGTCCAAGTTTTGGCTCAAATTACTCTCGTTATTCGGATAACTTTTGTCAGGATGATAAAGTGAAAATTCCTCAAATGGCAGGCAGGAAAATTGATTGCCAACCATGCTGCGGATCACTTCACGTTCCACAGCATTTTCCAATTCACGAACATTGCCCGGCCAGTCGTAAGATTGCAAACGCTCCATCGCTTGCGGCGAAACATTTGGCAGGCGTTTTAAATTAAATTCTTGAGCGTTAATCTTAATAAAATGTTCTACTGAGGCAGGGATGTCATCTCGTCTTTGCTTTAATGGCAGGATGGTAACAGGAAATACATTCAATCGAAAACATAAATCTTCTCCAGAACCTTGTCGTAAACCAATTTAAACAGATATGCCTACCAGCTTTGTTTCAAGATATTCAGCAAGCCCTTCCCGCGCCCCTTCCCTGCCAAGCCCACTCTCCTTCATGCCGCCAAATGGCGCTGCAGCAGAGGTCGGGTTTATGTCATTGATACCAACAATTGCAAACTCAAGCGACTCATAGACCCGCATAGCCCTGGATATGTCCCTGGTATATACATAGGAGGCAAGTCCATAATTTGTATCATTTGCCATTGCAATGACCTCTTCCTCGCTGTCAAAGGCGATAACGGGAACAACCGGCCCGAATGTCTCCTCGCGGAAAATTTGCATCTGAGCCGTCACATTATTGATAACCGTCGGAGCATAAAAATACCCTTTATCAAGGTTGTTATCAATCAACCTTTTGCCGCCAGTTATCACAGCTGCACCATGGTCACGAGCATCAGAAACTTGGCGGTCAATCTTGCGAAGGGCCTCCTCATTTACCAGAGGGCCTATCGTTACCGTGTCATCAAAGCCGCTTCCGGCCTTCATCTTTGCCACGCGGTCTCTCAATTCTTCAACAAATTGAACTATAATGTTTCGCTGCACAAAAATCCTGTTCGGACTTATGCAGGTCTGCCCGGTATTGAGAAATTTGACAAGCGAAAGACCTCGTGCCGCATGAGCCGGATCTGTGTCATCAAAAACAATAAAAGGGGCATGCCCACCAAGTTCCAGGGATACCCGCTTGATCTGGTCTGCTGCGCCGCGGGCAAGCAATTTACCGACCTCTGTAGAGCCGGTAAAGGTAATCTTTCGCACCTTCCGGTTTCCCACAAATTCCTGTCCGATTGGTTTAGGGTCTTTTGCCGTTACCAGGTTAACAACACCAGCAGGAATCCCGGCGTCATGAAAAACTTTGAAAAGCTCAACTGCGCACAGGGGTGTTTCCGCTGAGGGCTTCAGCACAATGGTACAGCCTGCCGCAAGCGCAGGCGCAACTTTTCTTGTTATCATTGATATGGGATAGTTCCACGGCGTAATAGCTGCAACAACCCCCAAAGGCTGATAAAGGACAAAAAAGCGCTGGTCAGCACGGGCAGAAGGGATTGTTTCACCATACACGCGCTTTGCTTCCTCAGAAAACCAGAGCAGAAAGTCAGCCCCGTACTGCACCTCATTGCGTGCCGCTCGCAGGGGCTTGCCCTGCTCGGTTGTCATAATCCGCGCAAGGCCTTCTTTTCGTTCCAGCATGAGCTGGTATGCTTTAAACAGATATGACGAGCGCTGGTAGGCAGTCAACGTTGACCAGGTCTTAAATGCATTTATCGCTGCATCAATTGCCTTTGCAGCATCGCCCCGAGTGCCGTCAGGCACCTGGCCCGCCTTTTCACCATTTGCCGGGTTAAAAACATCAAACAGTTTACCTTTCTCTGCGCTGATCCACTGTCCATCAATATACATCTCTATTCACCTCCTTCATTTATTTTATTCAGCGCCAATATTTCTATTATCCAAAACACAATCATTGAGGAAGCAATATCATTGATAATGACTTGAGGTTATGTATTTTCTTTAAGGTCGACGGTTTACTTATTTCAGCAACAAATGATCAAGAGCGATTCTTAAAAAGGCCACCTCGACAGGAACATATTATATACTATTTAAAGCAGGAGATTACAAGCGATAATTATCAAAAAAGAAAGACAGAGTAATGAGCAACCCTGCCTTTTTTTGATAATTAATCATATACGACATTTTTTGAATATCGCAACCATAATTTTAGCCATCAGTGGCGTAATTGAATGAGAATGAATTGTTAGTTGTTGTATTTATTAATTTTTTTCTTTCAGGAAAAAAGGTATGATGCCTCTTCGAGCTGCCGATACCCTCATGAAGTCACCTTTCTGAGCCCGTTGGTTATGGTTGCGTATCAGACGGCCTCAACCCGAGTTCGCCTATGATTCTGGGAAGCACCTGTGATGCACTTCCTTCCAAAAAATATTGCGTCACCGCCGAAGTAAACGGAGTAGGATCAAGATTAATCTCCACAACTGCAGCGCCACGGGAAGCGGCCTGAAAGGGGACTTCGGCCGCAGGGTAGACGACGCCTGATGTTCCTATTATCATTATTATTTTGCAGTTTTCAACCGCCTCATGCGCCGCTTCTATTGCTGATATTGGGATTTGTTCGCCAAAAAAGACACCATCCGGCTTCATGGCTTTATTACACCGGTCACACGTAGGATAAGGCATGACGGTCAATACTTCCTGCGCAAGTGGTATCTTTTTGCGGCATTTGAGACAGACCAGATTACGCAAGTTGCCATGATATTCTATTATGTTGGTATTGCCCGCTTCCTGGTGGAGGCCATCTACATTCTGAGTAATAACGGCCTTCAGAAACCCGGCTTTTTCCAAGGTTCCCAGGGCCAAATGCGCCGGAGAAGGATGCGCATCAAAAGTCAGTTTTATCATTTCCCTGAGCATGCGCCATATCTTAGCCGGCTCACTTACAAAGGAATTTATATGAGCGTATTCTTCGGGATCATATTTCTCCCACAGACCCTGAGCGCCGCGAAAAGCAGGTATACCGCTTTCCACAGAAATACCGGCGCCGGTAAAAGCGATAACATTTCCTTTCTCTTTGATAAGGTTAGCAACTTGGCTGTATTTCTCCAAAGGTCACCTCCTGGGATAGTTGTTAATAGAAAAAAATGAAAACGTGAAACCTTAAGTGGTTTATTTCTTCAGATCAAATTCAAGATCAATGGCTTGTGCTCGGTCATATGGATCGTCTGTTAAACCGAAGCTGCGAACAGGCCCTATAGGATTAAACCCGATCCTGATCCAGAATGATTCAGTCGGATAATAAGACATCGGTTCACCGTCCAATATGACACGGGCAATCACTCGGTCCCAGTTGTTTTGCCTGGCCCAATCAATCATATACTGAATCATCAATGCCGCCAAGGTATGTCCCCTTAGTGTGTGATGAACACTCATGCACCCAATTCTGATTTCTTTGAGATCCAGCTGGTCAAAAGGTTTCGGTTCCGCGCTTTTGATCATAAGCAGGTCAACATGTTTCTCTGCGGCATAGGTAATACCCCCGGTATAATGCACGCAAAGAGGCAATTGGGGAATGCCGCAACCAGGCACACTCATGGGGAGAAAACCCACAATCCGTTTATGATGCCATACCATGACCGGGCCGACATGGGAGGCTGCCAGAAGTTTTCGATAGTATGTCGAAAAAAAGGGGTTCGGCCAGCAAGGGCTTATGGGTCTGCATTCCACATCCACTTTTATGTTTTGACTAACCTCGTCTTCGCACACGATATAGGATGCGTTCATAAGCTTTATTAAGAGTTGATAGCCATTTATTTCGATTTTTTGAGGTTCCATAACTTACCTTTCCACATAAAACAGCATTGCCTTCCCGAACACGATAGTTGTTTCCTTTGCTTACCCTAATGAAAGTTCCATTTCCTCAAGTTTTTTTATCCGGTCGCGGAGGTCCGCGGCCTGCTCAAACTCAAGCTGCTGGGCGGCTTCGCGCATCTGTTTTTTGAGTTTTTCAATCTCTTTCGGAATGTCTTTGACTGTCCGGTATTCTCTCATTGGTTCCGCCACTGCGGGCACGGCGAGGTAATCAGCCTCATAAATTGAAGCCAGCACATTGCGGATATCTTTCCTGATGCCTTCGGGAGTAATTTTATTTTTCCGGTTATACTCGGATTGGATTTTCCGGCGCCGATCGGTTTCTTTAAGCGCAGTCTTCATGGAATTGGTAACCAGATCACCGTACATGATCACCGTGCCGTTGAGGTTCCGCGCCGCTCTCCCGCAGGTCTGGATCAATGCCGGAGCGGATCGCAGGAACCCTTCTTTATCCGAGTCCAGGATAGCAACCAGCGACACCTCAGGAAGGTCAAGGCCTTCGCGCAGGAGGTTGACCCCGATTAACACGTCAAAAGTTCCCAGGCGCAGGTTGCGAACAATCTCGATACGTTCTAACGTGCCAATGTCCGAATGGAGGTACTTTGCTTTTACTCCCAGGTCAGAGTAGTACTCGGTTAAATCCTCTGCCATCCTTTTGGTGAGTGTGGTTACCAGCACCCGCTCTTTGCGTTTGGTTCGGATGCGGATCTCCTCGAGCAAATTGTCCACCTGGTGGGTGGCGGGTTTTACCTCAATTTGGGGATCCATAAGACCGGTGGGTCGGATAACCTGTTCGATAACTTTTCTCGCGCAGATTTTCAATTCATAATCAGCCGGAGTAGCGGAGACATAGATAACCTGCTTGACGCGGGAATTAAATTCCTCAAAGGTAAGCGGCCGGTTATCAAGGGCAGAGGGAAGGCGGAAGCCATAGTCCACTAAAGTTTTCTTGCGGGAACGGTCCCCCCGGTACATGCCCTGAATCTGGGGGATGGAGACATGGCTCTCATCAATAAACAGAAGATAGTCTTCCGGAAAATGATCAATGAGGACTGAAGGCGGGGCGCCCGGCTTGCGGCCATCGAGGTGGCGGGAGTAATTTTCAATGCCGGTGCAATACCCCATCTCTTCCAGCATCTCCAGATCAAAGTTGGTTCTTTGTTCTATCCGCTGAGCTTCGAGGAGTTTATTTCGGGCGTAAAGCTCTTTGAGATGGTCAACCAGTTCCGCCTTAATCGTCTGTACCGCTCGCTTTAATTTATCCTGGGGAGTAACATAGTGACTGCCGGGATAAATGGCAACTTTTTCAAGCCTCCCTAGGACCTTCCCTCTGAGAGGATCAATTTCGTAAATGCCTTCAATCGTATCTCCGAAAAATTCGACCCGGATAGCTTTATCCTCTTCGTAAGCCGGGAAAATTTCCACCACATCGCCCCGGACCCGGAAGGTACCTCGATAAAAATCAAGATCATTTCGAAGGTATTGGATCTCAACTAATCGAGAAAGGAAATTATCCCTTTCCTGTTCCGTGTGCTCTTCGATCTGCACCAGCATGCTGTGGTACTCCTCAGGTGAACCGATACCATAGATACACGAAACGCTGGCGACAATGATAACATCTCTCCGCTCCCACAGAGAGTGGGTGGCTGAGTGACGCATTTTATCGATGTGCTCGTTAATGGAAGCATCCTTGGCGATGTAGGTGTCCGTCTGGGGCACATACGCTTCGGGCTGGTAATAATCATAGTAGCTGACAAAGTATTCCACCGCATTGTCAGGGAACAAGACTTTAAATTCTTCGTAAAGCTGAGCTGCCAAGGTTTTATTGTGGGAAATAACCAGGGTAGGTTTCTGGGCCTGTTCAATCACATTGGCCATGGTGAAGGTTTTTCCGGAGCCGGTAACCCCAAGCAGACACTGGTGGGTCTTTCCGTCTAAAACCCCTTTAGTCAATTTTTTGATGGCCTGAGGCTGGTCTCCTTTGGGGGTATAGGGGGAAACCAGTTTGAACTTCATTTGACCGTCCAGGTGGTTTTACCTCGTCCGTCTTCGAGGATGATATTTTTCTTAAGAAGGAAATCGCGGATCTCATCCGCTTTCTTCCAGTTTTTTTTTCTCCGGGCCTGGTTGCGTTCCTCAATCAGTTTTTCGATCTCATCACCCGGTGGGATATCCAGACCTGATAACTTCTGACTTTTGAGCATCGCGAGGAACTCCGGCGGTTTTACCTGAAAAAGTCCTAACACCGTGCCGATTTTAGAAAAAGTCTTGCGGGCCAAGGCAACAACACTGCGGGTGGTATCGGTTTTTTTAAACTCAGGATCAGAAAGAAAGCGGTTAAGGGCGCGGACAGTATTATACACATGTCCGAGAGCGAGTGCGGTATTAAAGTCTTCATCCATGGCTTGTTCGAACTGGGCAATGAGCGCTTTTATCTCTTCATAAATTTCTTTATCCCGGGCGCTTAATCCTTCTTCTGTAACCCCAGAGAAATCCTTTCCCTCGAGGAGCGCGTCAACTTCCGCAAGCGTGGTGTAAATCCGCTCGAGTCCGGCTTTGGCGTCATTCATGGTTTCAGCAGAAAAGTCAACCGGCGAGCGGTAATGATGGGAAAGAAGAAAGAGCCGGACCACCTCCGGGTGATATTTTTTTAAAATGTCTTTAATGGTAAAAAAGTTTCCCAGGGATTTCGACATTTTTTCCTGATTGATGTTGACAAAGCCGTTGTGAATCCAGTAGCGGACAAAGCTCTTGCCGGAAGCGGCTTCCGCCTGAGCGATTTCATTTTCATGGTGGGGAAAGATGAGGTCTCGTCCTCCGCCGTGAATATCAATCGTCTCGCCCAGATATTTCTGGCTCATCGCCGAACATTCAATGTGCCATCCGGGTCTCCCCTCACCCCAGGGGCTTGGCCAGAACGGTTCGCCGGGCTTTGATTTTTTCCAGAGGGCAAAGTCTCGGGAATCTTTTTTGCGCGCATCTGCTTCTACCCGAACCCCGGCCATTTGCTCATCCAGATTTTTTTTCGATAACTTTCCGTATCCCGGAAACTTACTGACTTCAAAATAAACATCTCCGTCCAGTTCATACGCGTGGCCGTTTTCGATGAGGGTCGTAATAATTTTTATCATATCGGCGATATGTTCCGTGGCCAAAGGCTCATGCGTGGGCGCTTCATTCCCGAGCGCCTGAGTGTCGGTAGTATACTCCCGAATATAGGTTTCCGCGATCGTTTTCCAGGAAACCCCTTCTTTATTTGCCCGGTTGATGATTTTGTCGTCAACATCAGTAAAGTTTCGGACATAGGCAACCGTGAACCCCCGGTATTTGAGGTACCGGTAGATAACATCAAAAATAACCGCTGCGCGGGCATGGCCGATGTGGGCGTGGTCGTAGACGGTTACCCCGCAGACATACATCGTCACCTGGTTTTCCTTCAGGGGGATAAACTCCTCTTTTTCCTGGGTCATGCTGTTGTACAGGTGAATGGGATGAGCTGACATTGAAAACTCCTTTATTTCTACAAAAAACATTTTCTTGGCGCGCAAAGAATATCTTCCGAATTAGTGTTTGACGATCAGTTTCTGGACCGCCTGCTCGATCCCCTCCACGGTCAGAGCATACATGGGAAAGAGGTGTTTAATGGTTGCGACAGTATAATGGTTCCAATAGGAAGGGTTATTCGGATTAATCCAGACGCAATGGGTAAAATGATCGGCAAAGCGTTTAAGCCACTCAAGCCCCGGGGTTTCGTTGTTCTCCTGGTAACTGATCGCGCCATAGCGTGATATCAACTCCGAGGGTGCCATGGAGCCATCGCCCACAATAATCACTTTGTAATCACTCGGCAATGTGTGCAGCAGGGAACTGGTCGGGATAGAGTCCCAGCGCTCAACGTCCTTATAGAGTTTATCATAAATGCAGTTGTGGAAATAATAGTACTGCAGGTCTTTAAAATGATTGGTTGAGTGGGCCGCGGAGAAAAGACGGCTGCACAGAGCAATATGCAGATCCATGGACCCGCCGACATCCATCAGCAACAGGAGCTTCGCTGCGTTCTGTCTGCTCTTCATCCATACCAAATGTAAATCACCGGCGTTTTTGCAGGTTTTGTCAATCGTAGTCTCAAGATCAAGTTCGTTTTCAGGCCCGATTCGGCTGAGTTGACGGAGCTTTTTAAGCGCCACCTTGATTTGCCGGACATCGAGGGTAAGGTCGCTCCGGTAATTTTTAAACTTTCTCTCCGCGGCGATTTTTGCCGCCGAGCGGTAGCGCGATTCTCCTCCCACGCGGATTCCGCCGGGGTGATAGCCGGAATGACCAAAAGGGGATGTTCCCCCGGTGCCGATCCATTTGCTTCCCCCGTGGTGAGCTTCTCGCTGCTCCCGCAGGCGCTCCTCAAAAAGGCGAAGGACCTCATCCAGGTCCATCTGCTTTATTTTGGCCAATTCTTCCGGAGAAAAAGGCAGGCGATTTAAAGGATTTTTGAGCCACTCGAGCACCTCATCCCTGATCTCGGCAGGTGTCTCAATGCCTTTAAAAAACTCCTGAAAGGCAAGGTCGTACTGGTCGTAGAAAGTTTCGCTTTTCACTAAAAGCGAGCGGGCTAAAAAATAAAAATCCGTGAGGTTTGACCAGGCATATCCTTGATTCAGGGCTTCGATAAGCGTCATCCACTCGGTGATGGAGACCGGGACTTTATGTTTTTTGAGAGTGTAAAAAAAGCTGGTGAACATAACACAATAGTTCTTAATGATTACCGGAAAAGTTTGTCTAATACTGATGAGACCGTAAAAAGTCAAAAATCAGACAGCACAGTAAGAAGCTTCAGATGCAAGGCGCGCAAATCCGACGGAATGAGGCGTACTTACCTGTACGCCGCAATGACTGAGGATGCAGCGCAACGCCGCAGATGG
>LQYC01000082.1_pt1 | contig 34743 bp, 39 predicted proteins | sample 661771 | NCBI WGS metagenome assembly LQYC01 (sample SAMN03483023, study PRJNA281117) | bioreactor metagenome | isolation source: benzene-degrading methanogenic enrichment culture from a contaminated... | place: USA: oil refinery in Oklahoma | collected 2011-05
CCAGCCCCTGCCGGTGAGCGACGAGATTCGCCAAAAGCGCGCGCAAGGGCTCTATTCCGACGATGCTGCCAAGCAAATCCGTTTTGCCCACGAAAGTCCGGCGGTGGCCGCCGTTTATGACGATCTGCGAAACGACGAACACAAAATTCACGAAATTTTGCACACGCGATACGCGCAAAAAGGAAAAAGCGAAATCAAAAAACAATAATTTCCAATTTTCAGTTATCAATTTTCCCGCCAAAGGACGGATTCGCCTCCGGCGGACATTGAATTTTCAATTTAACAATGTGCGTATTTGTATTTTTGTTCGGCACATTGGAAATTGTTGCATCTATTGAAAATTGAGAACCGTTGATTGGAAACTGAAATCATGGTTAAATTATCAACATTATCGATATCAAAAGAAATAGTTTTAACCGCGGGGCTGGTTGGGGCGGCGGTATTGGCGCCGTTGGCGCATTCGCAATTGGTGACCGGAACGATTGTCAACGCGGTTTTATTCGGCGCGGTGATGCTGGCCGGGTTTCGCGCGGCGTGCGCGGTGGCGGTGATTCCCAGTTTGATCGCTTTGGCCGCGGGAACTTTGCCGTTGGCGATGGCACCGATGATTCCGTTCATAATGGCGTCCAATGCCGTGTTGGCGGGAGTGTTCGCGTTATTGAAAAAAACAAATTATTGGATCGCGGCCGCGGTTGCCGGCGGGGCGAAATTCGGATTTTTGGTTTTGAGCGCGAATGTTATTTTGGCGGCGATGACACACGGTAAAATGACCGCGGCGCTGGCATCAATGATGGGCTGGCCGCAGTTGATCACCGCGTTGCTGGGCGCCGGATTGGCGTTCGCGGTTTTTGAAAGAAAATTGTTTAAAAAAATGTAAAAATAATATGGCTTTTAACGAAAAAACCACTTTGGAAGAAGTGCTGGAACTTTCCGTTGCGGAGGATGTTTTGTCGAAATATAATGTGCCGTGTTTGGGGTGTCCGATGGCAAAGATTGAAGCTTCAAGCCTAACGATTGGACAGATATGCGCGTCCTATGGCATCGACCAGGAGAAGCTGTTGGCCGATCTTAACGCGATCGCGATGAAGCCCAAGATCAAAAAGTAGCTGTAACCGCTTATCGGGATTAACTCTGAGAGCGAATGCGAAAGTCAATCCTCAGTTTTTGGGAGGTTTGGTTTTCGCATTCGTGCCATTCGTTGCCGCAAATTCGTTGAGGATTGACCTCCCAAAAGTTGAGGTCAAACCTCCACAAATTTGCTCCCCGGTGAGCGGTTGTAAGCGGGTTGGGTTAGTTGCAAGGTTTGTTGTTTGTGGTATATTTAATTTGTAAAAAATAATTTAACAAAAACCGTATGATAAAAGTTAAGAAAAGCGTGTTGATACCGGCAGTTGGATTGATTCTGTTCGCCGCGATTGCCGCGGGAGCGTATTTCTGGATGCCGGCGCAATTTCGCCCGCTGAAAACGATGAAAGCCGATGACGCGGCCAAGAAAGCGATTGACTATGTCAACAAGAATATGCTTTCGCAAGGAATGGTTGCCACTTATAAAGATGTGAAAAGCGAAAACGGAATGTATACATTCAAATTGACGGTTCAGGAAAAAGATTATGCCGCTTATGTCACGAAAGACGGCGCGCTTTTCTTCGCGGAAGGAATTCCGCAGGCGATCCCCTTGGATAAATCTTTGGAAAGCGAGAGCGCGAACACGGATGTTGCGAAGACCGACAAACCGGATGTGAAAGTTTTTGTGATGAGTTATTGCCCCTATGGCTTGCAGGCGCAAAAAATGTATTTGCCGGTTTACGATTTGTTGAAAGACAAAGCGACGATAGGCATATATTTCGTGAACTACGCGATGCACGGCAAAAAAGAACTTGACGAAAACTTGCGGCAGTACTGCATTCAAAAGGATCAATCAGACAAATACGCCGCTTATTTGAAATGTTTTACGGTCGCGACGACCGCCGCGGACGGCACGGCCGGATACGCCAAATGCTTGACTTCGGCGGGGGTTGATCAATCCAAATTGGGCGCGTGCACGGCGGCGGTTGACAAAGAATTCAAAATTACCGCCGATTACAACGACAAGACAACATGGATCAGCGAACAATTCCCGAAATTCGCGGTTAATGATGATTTGAACACGAAATATGGAGTGCAGGGGTCGCCCACGATCGTAATCAACGATACCGATGCTTCCTCATTATTGGCGAGCAGATCGCCCGAAGCGTTTAAACAGCTTATTTGTTCGGCGTTCAATACCCAGCCGTCCGAATGCGGCACGGCGCTGTCTGATGATCAGCCTTCAACCGGATTCGGCGCGGGTACGGCGGCGGCAAACACGGGCGCGGCGGAAGGTTGCGCGACCAACTAAATATCGCTCAAGAAACATGATCAAAATCTATTCAACGCCGTTTTGCCCGTATTGTTCAACATTGAAAGACTATTTGAAAGAAAAAAAGGTTGAATTCACCGATGTCGATGTTTCGGAAAACGAAAAAGAGAGGGATGAGATGATTGAGTTATCCGGCCAAATTGGCGTACCGGTGGTAAATGTGGACGGCAAAATAATCGTGGGGTTTGACAAAGAACAGATCGATGAAGTGTTGAAGTTGAAATAAAAAATCGAAAACATTGGAACTGACGCATCAATTTGCGCCAGTTTTGGTAAAAAATAATTTTCAATTTTCAAACTTCAATTTTCCCGCCAAAGGACGGGTCCGCCTCCGGCGGACATTGAATTTTCAATGATCCAATGAACAAACGGGATGCCAACCTGCATTTTGTTTGAAACATTGCGATTTGGAACATTCATTGAAAATTGTAAATTGAAAATTAGCAATACTTATGGCTAAAATCGCAATCAATGGTCTTGGAAGAATCGGTCGGCATGTTTTTAAATTGATCTTGGACAAACACCCGGAGTTGGATTTGGCGGCGGTAAACGATCCCACCGATCCCAAAGTTATCGCCCATCTTTTAAAATATGATTCCATTTATGGCCGGTGGGATAAAGAGATTGAAGTTTCGGAAAAAGAAATAATCGTGCGCGGCAAAAAGAGCGATAATCGCGCGGCGATTTTCGCGGAAACCGATCCGGCGAATTTGCCTTGGAAAAAATTGGGCGTGGATGTGGTTTTGGAGTGCACCGGCCGTTTCACGAAATACGATGACGCGGCCAAGCATTTGATCGCGGGTGCCAAGAAAGTGGTGATTTCGGCGCCGTCCAAGGATGGCGAAAAGGTTCCGTCATATTTATTGGGCATTAACGCCGATGATTATGATCCGGCCAAAACCGATATTATGGATATGGGTTCTTGCACCACCAACTGTTTGGCGCCGGTGGCAAAAGTTTTGAATGAAAATTTCGGCATCGTGAAAGGTTTTATGACCACGGTGCACGCCTATACCAATGACCAAAAAATTCTTGATCTGCCGCATAACGATTTGCGGCGGGCCAGGGCGGCGGGATTGAATATTATTCCCACCGGCACGGGCGCGGCCAAAACCATTGGCAAGGTGATTCCCGATTTGAAAGGCAAGCTGGACGGCATTGCCTTGCGCGTGCCGGTACCGACCGGATCGGTGGTGGATTTGGTTTGCGAACTTGGCCGGGAAACTACCGCCGCCGAAGTCAACAGCGCTTTGGAATTGGCTTCCAAGAAAAAGCCGCTCAAAGGCATTATGTTTTGCGAAACCGCGCCGCTGGTCTCCAGCGATTATATCGGCAGCGGCTATTCCTCAATCGTTGACGCGGGGCTGACAATGGCCAACGGCAATATGGTCAAAATCGTGGCGTGGTACGACAACGAGTGGGGCTATTCCACCCGCCTGGCGGAATTTGCCGAATTCGTGGGTAATAAAATCTAAAATGAAAAAACGAGTTAATAATTTCGCGTATATTGATGGCGCGAATTAAAATAATAAACCCCAATAGAGACGAAACTCTATCAGGGTTGAACTATATATTGAAATCACATTTAAAAACCGCACTAAAAGTGCGAAAATTAAGGAATCAAATGATTTCAATGATTCCCATCACCGGTGCGGGTTCATAGTGTGATGTGAATAGTATTTTCAACTTAGCGAATATCTCTATAAAGTTAAAAAATCCATGATTAAAAAAGGGGAATTGTATTGGCCGGACGCGGCGGCGAAGAAGCGGGCTTGGTTGAAGTCAAGGGCGGTTTATGCGCTCGCCGAGAAAAATCCGGTGAAGTTTTGGGAAACCATTGCCAAGGAGTTGCTTTGGCGCAAAAAGTGGACTAAGGCCTATATGGACACGCCGCCGCATATCAAGTGGTTTGCGGGGGCGAAGTTGAATATTGCGGAGAATTGTTTGGACCGGAATTTGGCGGCGCGGAAAAACAAGGTGGCGCTGATCTGGGAGCCGGACGATTCCGCCCAGCCGGCGCGGATCATCACTTATTACGATTTATACCGCCAGGTGAATAAGTTTGCCAACGCTTTAAAAAAACTTGGCGTCAAAAAGGGCGACCGGGTGGGAATTTATTTGCCGATGATCCCCGAAGTGGTGGTGAGCATTTTGGCGTGCGCGCGCATCGGCGCGGTGCATTCAGTGGTGTTTTCCGCATTTTCGGCGGCGGCCTTGCAGGTGCGCTTGCAGGATGCGGGCGCCAAAGTTCTGGTCACGGTGGACGGTTATTATCGCCGCGGGAAAATCGTTGATCTGAAAAAACAGGCTGATGAAGCATTGAGCGGCACGGCCGTAGAGAAGGTGGTGGTGGTCAAGCGCGCGGGGAATGAAGTGCCGTGGACGCAAGCGCGCGATGTTTGGTATGAAGAAATTGTTCGCGGCGAATCCGATGAATGCGCGCCGGCGGTAATGGATGCCGAAGATCCGTTGTTTATTCTTTACACCAGCGGCTCCACCGGCAAGCCCAAGGGGGCGATGCATACTTGCGGCGGGTATATGGTTTCGGCCTATGCCAGCGATAAATGGATTTTTGATTTAACCGATGATGATATTTTCTGGTCTACGGCGGATATCGGCTGGGTGACCGGACACACTTATTCTTGTTATGGCCCGCTATTGAACGGTGCAACCTTTATACAGTTTGAGGGCTCGCCGGATTATCCCAATCCCGATCGTTGGGCAAGCGTGATTGATAAATACGGTGTGACCGTGTTTTATACCGCACCCACGGCGATTAGAATGTTTATGAAAAACGGTACGGAAATTTTGAAGCCGTATTCGTTAAAAACATTGCAGGTTTTGGGGTCGGTGGGCGAACCGATTTCGGAGAAGGCGTGGAACTGGTATTTTACCGAGGTGGGAAAAAAGAAATGTCCCATCCTGGATACTTGGTGGCAGACCGAAACCGGCGGGATTGTGGCGACATCTTTGCCGGGAATCGGGCCGTTCAAGCCGGCACATACCGGATTGCCGCTGCCGGGGATTCGTATTCGCGTGGTTGACGAGGCGGGCAAAATTTGTCCTGCGGACAAAGAAGGCAGCGTGGTGCTGGTGCCGCCGTTTACTCCGGGGTTGTTGCGCGGCGTTTGGGGTAATGAACAAAAATTTATTGATACTTATTGGAGCCAGTATAAAAACAAACTATATTTTTCCGGCGATCTAGGTTATCGCGATAAAAACGGGTTGTTGCGGGTGGTGGGACGCGCCGACGATATGATCAAAGTGGCGGGACATCGCTTGACCACGGGCGAACTGGAGAGCGCGGCGTGCCACGAACCGATGGTGGCCGAATGCGCGGTGGTGGGCGTGGTGGATGAGATAAAGGGCGAAGTGCCGGTGGCGTTTGTGGTGCCCAAAAGCCAATCTAATGTTGAGGGATTAAAAGAAAAAGTCGTGGCGGCAATTCGTTCCACGATCGGTCCGATTGCCACTCCGCACCAGGTTTTCATTGTGGCCGATCTGCCCAAAACCCGTTCGGGCAAAATAATGCGCCGCATTTTGCGCAAGGTTTTCACCAAAGAAGAACTGGGCGACCTATCCACCTTGGCCAATCCCGAAAGCGTGGAAAGCATCAAAAACACTGTCAATTCTGTATAGGAATTTGTATTTTGGGTCGTTCCCCTGCGTAGCTTCAGCGAAGCAGGGGTGCGACCCCGGTAAATTGTATTTTTTCAATTTCCCGCTTTTGCGGGATTTTGTTTTGAAATTTTTGAACTACGAAACGCTCGCCTCAACGCATTTCGTAATTCAAAAAAATGTGGTAAAATAGCAGTATGGAGACAATGGAATTCCGGCAGGCATTGTTTTGGGATGTTAATCCCAAAAATATAGACCCTAAAAAAAACGCGCAATATGTGATTGAGCGGATTTTGGATTTCGGCAACGATGCCGAGGTAAAATGGATGTGGGATTATTACGACAAAGCGCTGATAAAAAAGATCGTGGACAAATCGCGCTGTTTGCGTCCGCGCACCAAAAATGCATGGAAACTGCTTCTGGAAAATTATTGAATTTTGGAATTTTACCGCCACAAACCAAAATTGCGTTTGATTTTTTGTCGTCTCAAACTTGGCTGGAAGGAAGCGGCTGGTACTTGGCGGGCGGCACGGCGCTGGCATTACAGGCAGGGCATCGCAAATCATTCGATTTGGATTTTTTTATGGCCGGACGAAGCTTTGATACCAAAAAAGTTTTGGCCAATTTTTTAGATATTGCCGATTGGAAAACAAATCTCGATGAAGAAAATACGATTTATGGCGAATTATTCGGTGCGAAAGCGAGTTTTATCGCTTATCCTTTTTTTATACCGGCAGATGATTTTATCAAGCATGGGGCGATCAATATTTTGACGAGCCGGGATATCGCGGTGATGAAAATTATCGCTATCTCGCAAAGAGGCCGAAAGCGGGATTTTTTTGATTTGTATTGGTGTTCCAAGAATATTGAGCCGCTGGAAAATATCGTTAGAAGGTTGGGGAAACAATATCCAAGCGTAGCGCACGATTATCACCACATTTTAAAGAGTTTGGCCTATTTTGAAGACGCGGAGGCGGATTCTGACCCGGAAATAAAATTTAAAGCGAATTGGGGTCAAATTAAAAAATATTTTAAAAGTGAAGTGCCGCAAATTATGAAAAAAATAATGGATTTAAAATAAACTACCCCGTGGCAAAGCCGGCGGAGTATTGTTGAAGTTTCTCGTTGGTCGGAAATTTATAACGCACTAATCAAAGCGCGCAAAGGCGATTCCGCGAGTGTTGGCGTGCTTGAAGTGATTGATTGATATGGCGCGTCCCAAAATCAATGTTTTCATCGGTGCAGGCATTGGTTTGGCAATTATATTGGTTGCCGGTGTCGTTTTTATGCAAAAATACCCTTTTGGGGTTAAAAAATATAAAACCATTTTCGTTGGTATGGATGCGGCGGAGAAAGCGGGTGATTCGATCGGTTGGGCGCCGCCGGATGACACTGTTATGGAATCGAAATTTTATGTGTATTCTTTGGGCGATGAAGCAATGTGTATCAATTCAAGCTGTGGTGCGGGGGCATATTTTGCGGAGTGTCTGGGCGGTTGGATTTCCGGTTATAAAGATATTGGCGATGTGGCCGATTACGGTCTGCGCGAGGCGGGAGTGGACATTAATAAACAAAAGATTATTACCATTGCCGACAAAGACGCGAAAATCGTTGGCGTTTACCCCGGCGCCGGCATCAGAAATTTACCTTACATCATGAATAACCATCGCAATCTTGTTTCAAAAGAAACTTTTGATATTTGCTGGAATATGATGCCGCGGCTATGGAAATAATCAAAATGAGGTGTGGTGCCAAAAAATATGAAGGAAAAAATTGGGCAAAATAAAATAGTTATTTACAAAACCGCGAAAAACGAGGTGGAGTTAAGCGTGCGGCTTGAAAAGGAAACTGCGTGGCTTTCGCTGGATCAGATTGCAGATTTGTTCAACAGGGATAAATCGGCAGTTTCTCGTCATATTAAGAATATTTTTAAAGAAAAAGAATTATTTAAAAAATCAGTTGTTGCAAATTTTGCAACAACTGCGGCGGATGGAAAAATATACAAAGTGGATTATTATAATTTGGATGTAATCATATCGGTTGGCTATAGGGTTAATTCGGCGCGAGCAACGCAGTTTCGTATTTGGGCAACTAAAATGCTAAAAAATTATTTGGTTAAGGGTTACGCAATCAACGAAAAGAGGATTTTGGAGGCAAAAGAGAAATTTGCGGAACTGCAAAGCGTGATTTATTTTTTAGAAGAAAAATCAAAGACGGAATTATTGGCGGGACAAGAAAGCGAAATTTTGAATTTGCTTTCCGGTTACGCGAAAACACTTTCTTTGCTTGAGCAATACGATAAGGGTGAGATTTCGGAGAGTAAGGGCGCAAAAACAAAGTATGTTTTGAAATATGATGATTGCGTTGAGGTTATCGCCAAAATTAAGGTGGATTTAATGGGTAAAAGCGAGGCAAGCGACCTTTTTGGTAGCCAAAGAGACGGAAATTTTGAGGGAATTATCGGCGCGCTATATCAGTCGTTTGGTGGCCAAGTTTTATATCCCGCGCTTGAAGACAAGGCGGCGCATTTGCTATACTTGATTATCAAAGACCATCCGTTTTCTGATGGCAACAAGCGGATCGGTTCGTTTTTGTTTGTATATTTTTTGGACAAAACAAACACGCTTTATCGCCAGTCGGGCGAGCGCAAAATTAATGATAACGCGTTAACGGCATTGGCGTTGTTGGTTGCCCAAAGCGATCGGAAAGAAAAAGAAATAATGATAAAAATTATTAAAAATCTAATCGCGGATTAAAACAATACTATGGAAACAGAAAATCAAAATATGAAGCAAGATATCAATCAAAATATCAACCAGAAAAATGTGGTTTGGTTTAAGGAGGTGACCAAGAAGGATGTGGAGTTGGTGGGCGGGAAGAACGGGTCGTTGGGCGAGATGTTTTCCCAGCTGGGCGAAAAAGGCGTGCCGGTGCCCAACGGATTTATCACCACCAGCACGGCTTTTTGGCGTTATTTGAAATTCAACGGGATCGATAAAAAATTGGGAGATATATTCAACGGCTTGGATGTCAATAATCTAAAACAGCTCAAAAAAGCCAGCATTGCCGCGCGCAATCTGGTGCTTAAAGGAGAATTTCCGCCGGATTTTAAAAATGAAATTTTGGCGGCCTACAAGGAATTGTCGGCATATTACAAAACCAAAAATTTGAATGTGGCGGTGCGGTCGTCCGCGACCGCGGAAGATTTGGCCGGAGCGTCGTTTGCTGGCGCGCACGAAACTTATCTAAACATCGATACGCCCGCGGAACTGCTGGACGCGGTGAAGAAATGCATTTCGTCGTTGTATTTGGATCGGGCGATCGTTTATCGCGCCGAAAAAGGTTTTGACACGCTCAAAGTGGCGCTGTCGGTGGGCGTGATGAAAATGGTGCGTTCGGATATGGCTTCCGCCGGGATTATGTTTACCTTGGACACGGAAACCGGATTTCGCAACGCGGTATTGATAAATTCAATCTACGGCGCGGGGGAAATGATCGTGAAAGGCCATGTGGTGGCCGATCAATATTATGTTTTTAAGCCCGCCCTTAAAGCTGGAAAAACCGCGATTATTTCCAAAACATTGGGCAACAAAGACATTAAATATATTTTTGACAAGAAAGTCGGCTTGAAAGAAATGAAAGTTTCGGCGAAGGATCGGGCGAAATTTTCGCTCACCGACAAAGAAGCCGAACAGCTGGCCAAATGGGCGGTGATCATCGAAGAGCATTACCAAGGGCCGCAGGACATTGAATGGGCCAAAGACGGTAAGAGCGGCCAGTTGTTCATTGTTCAAGCGCGGCCCGAAACCATCTATGCCGGAAACGAAGGCAAAAATGTGTACGAAGAATATGAAGTTAAAACCAACGCCAAACCGCTGGTAACCGGAATCGCCGTGGGGAACAAGATCGGCCAGGGCAAAATCCACATCATTCCCAATGTCAAACAGATCAACCAATTCAAGAAAGGCGAGATTTTGGTTACGAATATGACCGATCCGGACTGGGTGCCGATCATGCGCATCGCTTCGGCGATCGTGACCGACGAAGGCACCAAAACCTGCCACGCGGCCATTGTCTCGCGCGAACTGGGCACGCCCTGCATCGTGGGCGCGAGAAACGCCACCAAAGCGTTAAAAAGCGGGGTGATGGCCACGGCCGATTGCACGCAGGGGTTGGAAGGCCGGGTTTACGCCGGAAAAATTCCTTATGAGAAAAAAGAATACGATCTGGGCGCGGTTCCGGAATTGCCGACAAAGATTATGCTTAATGTGGGCACTCCCGAAGGCGCGTTCAAAGCGTCGTTTTTGCCCAATGACGGCGTGGGATTGGCGCGAGTGGAATTTATTTTTGCCGACAAAGTGAAAGTGCATCCGCTGGCGTTGATAAATTTCGCTAAATTAAAAGACAAAAAAGTTAAGGCGCAGATTGAGCGGATCACCGCCGGCTACAAAGACAAAAAAGAATTTTTCGTGGATAAGCTCGCCGAAGGTATTGCTACGATCGCCGCGGCGTTTTATCCCAAACATGTGATCGTGCGGTTTTCGGATTTTAAAACCAACGAGTACAGTGCGCTGTTGGGCGGCAAAGACTATGAGCCTTTGGAATCCAATCCGATGATCGGCTGGCGCGGCGCGTCCCGTTATTACGACCCGCGCTTCGAGCCGGCGTTTGCGATGGAATGCGCGGCGATTAAAAAAGTGAGGGAAGCTATGGGTTTGGACAATGTGTGGGTGATGGTTCCTTTTTGCCGTACGGTTGAGGAAGGCGGGAAAGTTATCGATGTGATGAAAAAGAACGGTTTGGAATCAAACGCCAACGGTTTGAAAATTATGGTGATGTGCGAGATTCCTTCCAATGTGATTTTAGCCGACCGATTTTTGGATATTTTCGACGGAATGTCGATCGGTTCCAACGACTTGACGCAGTTGGCACTGGGTTTGGATCGCGATGCCGGCCAGCTCACGCACATTGCCGACGAGAACAACGAAGCAGTGAAAATTTTAGTGGCGCAGGCGATCAAAGCTTGCAAGGCCAGAGGCAAATATATCGGCATTTGCGGCCAAGCCCCCAGCGACTATCCGGAATTCGCGGAATTTATTATGAAAGAAGGCATCGAAACCATGTCGCTCAATCCCGACAGCGTGATGAAAACGATTATCAAATTGGGCGGTCTGCGGAAATAAAAAAGGCAACTTTAATTTGCCAATTTATCTCCGATATATGATCCCGCATAGACTAATACACAACCAAAAAGGATCGCTACGATTTCGATCAGATTATTTTTAACGATCAAATCTAAATTTGGGATCACCACTATCAGATATAGCAAAAACCCTGCGATTGTGCCTATCAATGTATGTATGAAAATCACCTCGTTTTAAGACTATAATAAAAATTGACTTTGTCAACACTCGAGTTTGTTTTATTTGTTTGGAAATTGAAAATTATTTTAACTCTATGTTTGATGCAATTACTTTCGGGAGCGCGGCGTGGGACGCGTTTATGGATCTGCCGCCAAAATTCGTTAAAAAAAGCGCGCATTTCACTCCGGCAAAGAATTTGGTTTTTGATCTGGGATCAAAAATCGATGTTCCCGCAACGCGGTTTGCCTTTGGCGGGGGCGGCGTGAATACCGCCCGGACATTCGCCGCGCAGGGTCTTGATACCGCCTATTGCGGCATGGTGGGCGACGACATTCCCGGCCGTGAAGCGATTGAGTATCTGAAAGGATTGGGCGTTGACGCTTCAATGGCGGTGAAAACCGATAAAATTTCCACCAACAGTTCCGTGGTGCTGAACGCTCCGGGGATGGATCGCGTGATTTTGGTTTATCGCGGCGCGTCGGAATTGTTGGAAAACAAAAATATCCAATGGGACAAAATGAACGCCAAATTGTTTTATTTGGCGCCGTTGTCGGGCAAATTATGCCGTCTGACCGAGCAAATCACCGCGCATGCCAAAAAACAAGGCGCGATGGTGGCGGCCAATTTGGGCAATTCACAACTGGAGATGGGGCGGGCGTGCATTAAAGGTCTGCTGGCGCGGATTGATGTTTTGATATTGAATCTTGAGGAGGCCGCGGCGATGACGGGAGCGAATTGCGCCGATGAAGCAAGGATTATCAAAAGAATCGTCTATATGCATCCGAAAATCAATGTGATCACGAAAGGCAAGGACGGCGCGATAATCATTGCCGGCGAGAAAATCTATGAGGCAAAATTAAAACCCTTTAAGGTTGTCGATGTCACCGGCGCCGGAGACGCGTTCGCTTCAGGATTTATGTCGGGAATGATGGCAAGCGGCAACGATGTCGAATATTCAATGAAGCTGGCGCTGGTTAACGCCAAACATTGCTTGTCTTCGCGCGGCTCCGAAGGCCTGCCGGCAAAACAGAATCGCCACTTGATCGAGCAAGAAAACATCAAAGTCAAAATCCGTCCGTTGAAAGATTGAATTCGATTGCCGGCGAGGTTTGACAATCGGCGAGGTTTGATTTTGCCATTGCGCGTTTTCTGCTATAATCTAAATAAAGAAGTTTAAATTAACATTATGAAAATAACGATTAGCGTGATCAAGGCGGATTTGGGCGCGATCGGCGGGCATATCCGCCCGTCAAAAGATTTGCTGGCGGCGGTGGAAAATCACATCAAAACGAAAAGCAAGGGAATTTTGATTGATTGGCGCGTTAGTTTCACCGGCGACGACATCGCGATTTTGGCGACGCACAACAAAGGTATTGAAAATGAAAAAGTGCACCGGCTTTGCTGGGACGCGTTTATCGCGGGAATGAAAGTCGCCAAAGATCAGGGGCTTTACGGCGCGGGCCAGGATTTGTTAAATCTCAAATTTTGCGGAACATGCAAAGGGCTGGGGCCGGCGTGCGCGGAAATGGAATTTGAAGAACGCGACGCCGAGCCGTTCTTGATGATTGCCGCGGACAAAACCGATCCGGGAGCGTTTAATTTGCCGCTCTATTTGTCGTTTTGCGATCCGATGCACAATGCCGGCTTGGTGATTTCGCCGAAAATCCGGCAGGGATATGTCTTTCGCATTGTTGATTTATTGCCTTCGGATGAAGCAAAATCCATTGAACTGAAATCTCCCGAGGAAATCTATGATATCGCGGTGTTGTTGCGCGATCAGGAAAGATTCGCGATCGAGTCGATTGTTTCGCGCGCCGACGGCGAAATCGCGGCGGTTGCCAGCACCACCCGTTTGCACAACATTGCCGGCAAATATGCCGGAAAAGACGATCCGGTGATGATTGTCAGAACGCAAAAGGGGTTTCCGGGATCGGGGGAAATTTTGTCGCCCTATTCGATAGGACATCTGGTGGCCGGGTTTATGCGCGGATCGCATCACGGCCCGCTAATGCCGGTCAAGCAGAATACCGCGATTTCGTTTTTCGACGGGCCGCCGATCGTGAGCGCCGCGGCCTACGGCATTCATAATGGCAAGCTCACCGAAGCCGCGGATTGCTTTGATCAGCCGTATTGGGATTATGTCCGATCGCGCGTTTCCCGAAAAGCCGAAGACATCCGGCGGCAAGGGTTTTTTGGGCCAGCGATGCTGGGAATGGGGGAACTGGAATACACCGAAATGGCGCCCATCTTGAAAAATTTAGAAAAAAGGTTTAAAGTACAAGAGAAATAGCGGCTTTTCTTAAAATCTGTTATCGCGTTTTTCTTGGTGGATGCGGCAATAAGCGATTTTTTTAGAAGCCATGTTTAAAATTTACATTAAAATAGCGGTGGCGGCGCTGGTAACGGGAATTATTGTTTTTTTGTCTTTCAAGTTGGCGGTCAAGCCAGTGCGGATATCCATTGACCGAGCCGACTACAAAATCGGCGATTCGCTTGAAGTGGCGATTAAAAACAATTTCAATCGGCAAATATGTTTTTCGTCGTGTTATCCTTACTTGATCGAGAGGGAAACCGAAGATCATAATTGGACGGCATATCCTTATTCGGAATGCGGCCACGATCTTGTTCACAAGTGCATCGAGCCGGGCGCGGAACGGAAGTTTCGTTTGGCCATGGATGAAGTTGAACCCGGCCAAAACCGCTTGAAAATACCGATCTGCGTTGATTGCCAAGGGCGGGTTTTCAGCGCCGAATTTGCCTATTATTCGAATAATTTCGATATTAAATAATCACTAAAACAGTTCATCTCTGCGGAGAACCAAAATTATATGCTTACGCTTAAATCAAAATCAAGAACAGAACTTGGCCGCGACACGCAAGAATTGCGCCAGAACGGGTTTATTCCGGCGGTATTGTACGGCCCGGGTATTGCCAACAAGAACATCGCGGTCGATATCAAAGAATTCGTGAAGATGTTTCGCCAGTCGGGCAAAAGCTCGTTGATATCTCTGGCGGTCGAGGGCGAAAAAAACAGTTTTATGGTGCTGATCAACGACATTGACACCGATCCGGTGTCGGGCAATATCATCCATGCCGATCTTTATCAGCCGGACTTGACCAAAGAAATCGAAGCCGAAGTGCCGCTGGTGTTCGAAGGCGAATCGCCGGCCGTCAAAGATTTGGGAGGCACATTGGTTAAAAATATCTCCGATATTACCGTGAAAGCTCTGCCGGCCGATCTGCCGCGCGAAATCAAGGTTGACATTTCCAAACTCGCCACTTTCGAAGATGCCATTCTGGTTAAGGATTTGATCATCGGCGATAAAGTGGAATTGCTCAAGAATCCCGACGAGATCGTGGCTTTGGCCGCTCCGGTGCAAAAAGTGGAAGAAGAACTGGAAAAACCGATTGAAGAAAAAGTCGAGGAAGTCGGCACAGTGGAGAAAAAGGAGAAGGATGTGGTTACCGAAGAAGAAGCCGCTCCGACGGCGAAGAAGTAGTTTTCCGATTGTTTACGGCGCCCGCGGTTGCAAAATCGCGGGCGTTTGCGTTAAGATAGGTAGTGTGGGAGTGTAACAGCTAATATACTTTGAATTGCGAAACTAGCGTTTGGGGAAATTTGACTTCAGTTTTTGGGAAGTCAATTTTCACCAAACGCGGCGGTTGCCGCGCGAATTCTAAAATCAAATTTCCGCGATTACGCCGAAAATTGATTTCAGAATTCGCTAGTTTCGCAATTTAGAGTAGTAAATATATTAACAATGAATACCAAACCAATAATCGCGATTTTTTCGGCATTGATATTGTTGTCCGCGTCCGGGCGGGAATTATTCGCGCAAGCGACAACGATTGAAACCGGCGAGTGCACCGACAAAGCGACTTGCCAGTCGCTTCTGGACAAATACGAATCGTTATTGAAGCAGTATGATTCCGACATCACCAAAACCGCCGGAGAGAAAAAAACCTTGCAGAACCAAATTTCGGCGTTGAAGAAGAAAGCCGATTCGCTGGCAATTCAGATCAAGAAGAGCAATGCGATGATCGGGGACATCACGCTCCAGATTAGCGATACCGAGGATTCGGTGAAAACGACCGGCGAAAAGATTAGCGATTCGCAAAGATATCTGGCGACGATCGTGCGCGCCATTGACGATGCCGACCAGACGCCGCTGATTCAATCGCTTTTGGCCGAGCGGAAATTGTCGGATTTCTTTGACAATCTGGTTTATCTGGAAAATTTGAACGAAAAATCAAACCGGATTTTGCAGGACATCAAAGGGTTGAAACAATCATTGGAGGATCAGAAAGTCGGCCTTGAAAACGAGAAGGGCGATTTGGAAGAAACCACCAAAATGAAAGAATTGCAAAGGCAGGCGCACGAACAAGCCAAAGCCGAATACAACAAAACTCTTTTGGTGAAAGATGCCGAATTAAAGCAAACAACCGAAGCCAAAAAATTGACCGCGCAAGTGATTCAAAAAATCAGGGAAAGGCTGTTTTCGCTGGCGGGCGTCGCCGATTCGGACGCGCCGAACTTTGAACAGGCCTACCAGATCGCCAAAACCGCGGGCGCGGCGACCGGAGTGCGGCCGGCGTTTTTATTGGCGATTTTGACGCAGGAATCGAATCTGGGCAAAAATGTGGGTCAGTGTTATATGACCAACGACGCGACTGGCGCGGGTATTAATATCAGGACCGGCGCCGCCACCGCCAAGGTAATGAAGCCGACGCGCGATGTGGCGCCGTTTATCGAAATCGTTACCGCGATCGGCAAAGATCCGCACGCGACCCGGGTTTCCTGCCCGATGAGTTTCGGTTACGGCGGCGCGATGGGTCCGGGGCAATTTATTCCGTCCACATGGAAGCTTTACGCGTCGCGCTTGCAGGCGGTTTTGGGCCGTCCGGGAAACCCTTGGAACATCAATGACGCGTTTATGGCCACGGCTTTGTATGTTTCCGACTACGGCGCCACCAGCCAAACCACGGCGGGCGAATGGAAAGCGGCAATGATCTACTTTGCCGGCACGGTGAACACCAAGTACCGTTTCTACGGCGACAATGTCGTGGCGATCGCCCAAGGGTACGCGGACGATATTGCCGCGATCGAGGGAAGGTAATCCGCCGAAATCATATTTGAATACGATTTAAATCAAACGCGGCGGCAACCGCGCGAATTCTGAAATCAAATTTTCGCGATTACGCCGAAAATTGATTTCAGAATTCGCTGTTTCGCGATTCAAAGAAATTAAGCAAAAACCGCATAAAGCGGTTTGTTCTTTCAATTTATGGCTCAATGCGCCATTATTCCGGTTTATCCAATTCTTCCTGCAGGGATTTGGAGATGTCTTCGATGTTGCCGTTGAAGATGCCTTCGATGTCGTGCCAGCTTTTTTTGATGCGATGGTCGGTGACGCGGTCTTGCGGAATATTGTAAGTGCGGATCTTTTCACTGCGCTCGCCGCCGCCGATCTGTTCCTTGCGGGCGCCGCCAAAGGCCGCGTTTTCATCGGCCGTGCGTTTTTCCTGCAAGCGGTATTCAAGCAGGGCCATGGCGTTTTCGCGGTTTTGAAGTTGGTTGCGTTCGGTTTGCGAAAACACCGCCAGTCCGGTTGGGATATGCGTGATGCGCACCGCGGATTCGCGTTTGTTCACGAACTGGCCGCCCGGGCCGGACGACCGGCAAAATTCAATCCTGATTTCATCGGGCCGGATGGAAATTTCACTCTTTTTCGGTTTGGGCAAGACGGCCACGGTCGCGGTTGAAGTGTGGATGCGGCCGTTTTTTTCGGTTTCAGGAATGCGCTGGATGCGGTGCACGCCGCCTTCGTATTTCATCGCTTCCCAAACGCCCTTGCCTTTGAGCTCAAAAATTATCTCTTTATAACCGCCGATTTCGGTTTGGTTTGAGTCCAGAATTTTTTGATTCCAGCCTTTGGTTTGGGCAAAGCGCGCGTACATGCGGTAAATATCCGCCGCGAACAGCGCCGCTTCCTCGCCGCCGGTACCGCCGCGGATTTCAACCACGATGGCATCCGGTCCGGCCGGTTTGTTCTCGCTTTTGATCAATTCTTGCGATTCCTTTTCCAGAATCGTTTGCCGAGCCTTTAATTGTTCGTTTTCAACCTCGGCCAGCGATGTCAATTCGGGGTCTTCTTCGGAGAGTATGATGAGCCGGTTTTCTTCGATTTTGTTGCCGATTTCTCTGATCTCGCTTTCTTTTTCGATCAATTTTTCGAGAAATGACTTTCTTTTGTTGAGGGTTTCGAACTTTTCCCAATCGGAAATCAACTCAGGGTCGCTGAGTTGATTGAGAATTTTATCGTATTCTTGCCGGGGAGAAAGAGCTTGCGTCATTTTAATGATTGGGCAAAAAAGTTTTCCCGCTTTGAGATTATTTCGCTTTTTTGGCGAAAGTGTCTTTTTTGGCAACCTTCTTCAGGAACTTGTCCACGCGTCCCATGGCGTTCACCAATCTGGCCTTGCCGGTATAGAAGGGGTGGCAGGACGAACAAGTTTCGGTTTCGGTGTATTCCTTGGTCGAACCGATGGAATAGGTTTTCCCGCACGAACATTTCACCTGCGCATCGGGATAATATTTGGGATGGATGTCTTTTTTCATAGAAAAATAAATCGTTCGTTTTTAACGATAAAAATCACTCATTTTTGATGATAAACCAAGTATAACGCAAAAAGCGATGATTGGCAAGAGGCTTCAAGCGGGCGAGCCGGTTGCCCAAAGGCTTGAAAAAAGAGGCGGGATGTGATATGAATTATAAATATGATAATTAGCGCCTGTTAAGTGGAAATATTTTACAGGTTAAACCAAGAAACAATGAATAACAATCTTTCAGTTGAAGAAATGTCAAAAGCGGGCTTGCAATTCGGCCATAAGAAATCAAGGATTCATCCCAAGATGAAGCCTTATATTTTTGGCGTGCGCAATACGGTTTTCATTATCGATCTTGAAAAAGTGGTTGATAAATTCCAAGCGGCCTTGGATTATATTGAAAAAATCGTGGGCGAAGGCAAAACAATCGTGATCGTGGGCACCAAGACCCAGTTCAAGAAGATGGTCAAAGAAGCGGCGCTGGCGGGCGATATGCCCTATGTCAACGAACGCTGGCTCGGCGGAACCTTCACCAATTTCAAAATTATCAAAAAACGCATTGACTATTTCAAAGAGCTGGAGCGCAAGACCGCGGCCGGCGAGTTTGAAAAATACACCAAAAAAGAGCAGTCCGAGATCCAAAAGGAGATCAAAGTTCTGGAAAAGAAGCTGGGCGGAATCAAGATGATGGAGAAAATGCCCGAAGCCATTTTCGTTCTCGATATGAAGAAGGACAAATTGGCGGTTAAGGAAGCCAGCGAAAATGGCGTGAAGGTGATCGGCATTGCCGATGTTAACATCGATCCCAACTTGGCCGATTATTCGATCATTGCCAATGACGACTCGATGTCGTCGATGACCTATATCTTGGGCAAGGTTAAGGAAGCGGTTTTGGCCGGCAAGCAAGCTATCGCGGAAAAACCCGCAACGGAATCAAAGTAAATCCGAATATCGAAATCCGAAATCCGAAACAATATCGAATATCGAAAAGCAAATACTGAAAACGGAATCCTGTTTTAAAAATTCGAATTTGTTTCAATATTCGAGATTCGTATTTCGAAATTGATTATTTTATGGCAAACATTGAACTTATCAAACAGCTTCGCGATGAGACCGGAATTTCCATTGGCGAATGCAAAAAAGCCGTCGAAGAAGGCGGCAGTATTGAAAAAGCCAAAGAAATTCTGAAAAAATGGGGTAAGGATTTGGCGTCCAAAAAGAGCGATCGAACGACCGGCCAGGGCAAGGTTGACGCGTATCTTCACGCGAACGGCAAGATCGGCGTGATGGTCGAGTTGCGTTGCGAAACCGACTTTGTGGCAAATTCCGATGATTTCAAATGCCTCGCGCACGAGCTTTGCTTGCAAATTGCGGCCATGGGTGATGATCTGGAAATCATTTTAGCTTCGCCGTGGATCAAAAATCCGTCGAAATCCGTCAAAGATCTCATCGAGGAAACCGTTGCCAAAGTGGGCGAGAACATTGTCCTCAAGAAAGCGGCCAGATTTGAAATATAATTGTTTTTTTGCATTTCTCATTAACCCTGTCCATCAGCTATTTATGGTTGAATTGATCGCTTCCATAGTTTTCATCGGGAGTGTCGCGGGTATTGGCGTGATCGCGGCGCGGAATATGCCTCAAGCCATGCGAGAGGCGCAGCTTTCGCCTGAAGCGAAGCTTTTAAACTTCCGCGATGCGGCCAAGAACTGGTTTGCGGCTCGATTGAAGAATAACCGCTATTTCAAGGATTTTTCCTGGATTGATTTTGTGCAAAAGAGACTTTTGAAAGTGCGCGTGTTGGTTATGAAAGCCGAGAACAAAATCAACGAATATACGGTCAAATTGCGCGAGCGCGCCGAAAACCAGAAAAAAAAGGAAGAAGCGCTCTTGGACAACTACTGGCGCGATTTGAGAACGATTGTCAAAACCAAAAAAACCGGCTACAAGCGTGATTCGAAAACATCGGCGGCTGAGTTGGAAGCGGCGCCGGATGAAGACGCGGCCGGCGGCGGCGCGATCGCGGGTTCCGCGGAGGCTAAAGCCGAACCGATGATCGGCAGAGTGGTGATGCCCGCGCAGGTTCTGCCGCGGGAACCGCGCGGCAAGAAAAAACACAATCCGAAAAAGAAAAAAATGAAAGACCCTTTCAAATGGTAAAAAAGATAACCGCGAGGCTATCTTTTTTGAAACTTGATAATTTGCCGATTTGAAGTAATATACTAATTGTTGTTTGGTTTGGCCGGCATTTGTTTTTGAGCCGTTGCCAGTTGGTTTTAAACTATTAACTATAAATAATTTTTGTTTTGCAAAAATGCCGGCGTAGCTCAGCGGTAGAGCAACTGTTTTGTAAACAGTAGGTCGGGGGTCCGAATCCCTTCGTCGGCTCATGGCAGCATAATTTTACAAGCACTCTCAACGGGGTGCGTTTTGTATTTTGTATCGCGCCATTGGAATAGCCTGTTGAAATCAAATATCAACAGCTTTAAATCTTTGTTGATATTTGATTTCAACAAATTTCAACAAATTAAGTATGTTAAAATTTTATTATGAGAAAAGAGCCTTTTTTTGTTGGTGATTTTGTGCATGTTTATAACCGGGGCAATCGTAGGATGGATATTGTTAGCGATACCAATGACCGTTGGCGGTTTGTGAATATTTTGAGATATTTCAATGACGAAATGTCCTCGGTTAACAAATTGCGCAATATCTCATTTTTATTGAAATCGAATTTTAACCGGTATAGTTGGCCTAAAGAATGGAAAGCCCAGCGACCGATAGTTAAAATATTGGCATATTGCCTTATGCCGAATCATTTTCACTTACTTTTGAAAGAAATCAAGGAAGGCGGGATTACCGCATTTATGCGGCGCGTGGGCGTTGGCTATACGAACTATAAAAATACAAAAGAAAATAATGTAGGGAAAATTTTTCAAGGTTCCTATAAGGCGCGAACGATTAAAGACGAAATTCATCTGCAATATGTTGATGCATATATACAAGTTTTTAACCCATTTGAATTAATCGATGGAGCTGACTTAAAAAATAATTTTGATAAGGCTTTTAGGGCGGCCGCAGACTATAATTTCTGCAGCTTGGCCGAATCGTTTGGAGAAAAGAATAGATTAATTGTGGATCGGGATATTTTGGCGGATAAATTTGAAACAATTGAAAAATACAAAGAATTTGCTTACGATGCGTTCAGTTGCGGCGGAATTACTAAATTTTTACGCGAGGCGTCGATTGATTAACGGAACCGTTGAAATCAAATATCAACAGCTTTAAATCTTTGTTGATATTTGATTTCAACAGCTTTAAACAGCTTTAAAGTTAAGTCGGTTTTGGTGAAATCCGGATTGCCGGACGCGGAGTGGGCGGTGAATTCGCATATCGGCTGCGCTTTCGGGCGCGAGTATTGCTATGCGGCGTTCATCGGCCGGTGGAATATTCCGACGAGGAACGGCGCGAGTTTGCGAATGCGAGAATCAACGCGCCGGAAATTCCGCGCGGACAGCAAAATTCCAGATGGCGGATTGTCGGAAGATAATAAGATTGTTTTTTTATGAGGATTGAGGTAAAATACAATATTGTTTAAATCACATGGATAGTTTGGATTTGGAAAAAATCAAGATGGAGGCGGTTGCGGAAATCGGGGCGGCTCAAAGCGAGAATGAGCTGGTTTCGGTTAACAAGAGATATTTGGACAAGGATGGAACGCTGGGGGAATTTTTCAAATCTTTGGGATCGCTGTCTAAAGAGGAGCGCGGGGTTGCCGGGGTGAAGGCCAATCGGATAAAACAAGAGATATTGGCGGTGTTTGAAAAAAAAGCGTCGGAGTTGAAGGAAAAAAACAAAAACAAGCGGTCGGACAAGGATTGGCTGGATGTTACTCTGCCCGGAATTAATCCGAGGGTGGGACATTTGCATCCGCTCACCTTGGTGGAGCGGCGGATCGTTGAGATTTTTTACGGGATGGGATTCGAGATTATTCAAAGCCAGGAGATCGAAAACGAGTGGTACAATTTTGACGCGCTGAATATTCCCAAAGATCATCCGGCGCGCGATGTGTTTGACACTTTATTTTTAAAAGACGGATCGCCTCTGCGTCCGCACACAAGTCCGGGGCAGGTGCGCTATATGGAAAATCATCAGCCGCCTTTGCGAGTGATCGTGCCCGGCCGAGTTTTTCGCCGCGACGCGGTTGACGCGTCCCATATGCCCAATTTTTATCAGATTGAAGGGTTGATGGTTGACAAAGCGCTTTCGGTGGCCAATTTCAAGGCGGTTATCGATGAATTCTTCAAGCAGTTTTTTTGCGATTCCGAAACCGAACTTGATGTTTATGGGAAAAATTCCGCCAAGGCAACCGCGGAAAAAGACAATATCCGGTTGCGGCCGTCGTTTTTTCCGTTTACCGAGCCATCGTTCGAGGTTGATTTGCGGTGCGTGCATTGCGCGGGCAAGGGTTGTTCGGCGTGCAAAGGCACGGGTTGGATGGAAGTGATGGGCGCGGGCATGGTGCATCCGAATGTTTTGAAGAACGCGGGGGTCAATCCGCAATTCTGGCAGGGGTTCGCTTTTGGGATTGGAATGGACCGGCTGGCGATGATCAAATATAAAGTCAACGACATTCGCCTGTTTTACGAAAACGACCAGAGATTTTTGGAACAATTCTAAAAAAATGAAAATTTAAAAATCAAAATTAAAAATGACAGTTCAAAATGTAAAATTTGGAATTCAATAATTTTTAATTTTACATTGTCATTTTGATTTTTGATTTTTACATTTTAAATTAATGTTGTTTAGCTATTCTTGGCTTCAATCGTTTTTTGAGAAGAAATTGCCTGAACCCAAAGTTCTGGCGGATTTGATAATCCGGCACAGTTTTGAGGTGGAGGGGATGGAAAAAAAAGGAAAGGACACGATCTTTGATATTTCAATTTTGTCCAACCGGCCGGATTGTTTCGCGCATATCGGCATCGCGCGGGAGATTGGTGCGGTTTTGGGCCGAAAATTGATATTGCCCAAAGCAAAAGCGGATAAAATGAAAAACGCGGTCGCGGCCAAAACTTTGGCGGATGTGAAAATCGAAAATCCGGAAGCCTGCCGGCGTTATACGGCGATGATGGTGAGCGGCGTCAAGATCGGGCCGTCGCCCAAATGGATGCGGGAGCGGCTTGAGGCGTGCGGAATGCGCGCAATCAACAATGTGGTTGACGCGACCAATTATGTACTCTTGGAAACCGGCCAGCCTTTACATGCGTTTGATTGGGACAAACTTCAGAATGTCGGTTCAAAAACAAAAGCCAAAAAAATTATCGTGCGTTTCGCGAGAAACGGCGAAACAATCGACGCGCTGACCGGAAAAAAATACGAACTGGACTCAAAGACTCTGGTTATCAGCGATGAAACCGGACCGCTGGCGGTCGCGGGCATCAAAGGCGGCCGGCGCGCGGAGATTTCGGAAAAAACTGCCGTGATTGTGATCGAATCGGCCAATTTCGACCGCCGGTCGGTGCGAGCGGCGTCGCGCCGGCTTGGTTTGCAGACCGACGCGTCGCTGCGTTTCGAGCATGACCTTGATCCGGGCCAAACCGCCGAGGTTGCCCGGCGCGCCGCGGAACTGATCGCCCAAATTTCCGGGGGACAGGTTTTGGCGGGCGCGGTGGATCGCTATCCCGCTTCGGCAAAGCCAAAGAAGATTATTTTGGAAATGGAAACCGCGGAAAAGCTGTTGGGAATCCAATTGCAGACCGCGCGCGTGAAAAAGATATTGGAATCGCTGGGCTTTTCGGTGCGCAAAGGCAAGGGGCTGTCGCTGGAGGTCGCGTCGCCCACGCGCCGCACCGATGTTTTCGCGCCGCAGGACTTGATTGAAGAAATCGGCCGTATCGGCGGCTATGAGGCGATTGATCCGAAATTGCCGGCGGCGACAATCGCGCCGCCGGCGGAAAATTATTTTTGGCGGTGGAAAAACATCGCAAAAGACGCGCTGGCCGCGGCCGGATGGACCGAGACGCGCAATTCCACTTTCATATCCGCCGGCGATTGCCGAAATTTCGATTTTAGGGAGAATGATGTTTTGGAGATTAAGAATCCGGTTAACGCGGATTTGAGGTTTATGCGGCCCAGCCTTTTGCCGGGGTTGCTGAAAAACGCGGCGGCCAATTCGCAAACCGAAATTTTGCGGCAATTTGAGATCGGGCGGATTTTCGCGCCGGATTTGCGGATGGAGCCGACAATGCTGTCCGGGTTTGACCGCGGCGGTTCGTTTTTTGAAGCGAAGGGCGCGCTGGAATTTGTTTGCCGGAAGTTGGGCATCGCGGATTTTCGCTGCGCGCCGCTGGGAGACCGCGTTGATTCGCTTTTTGACCCGGCGCGGAGCGCGCGCGTTTTTGCCAACGGCAAGGAAATCGGCATTATCGGGCAACTGGCCGCGGCGGTTGGCGCGGCATTGGGATTGGGGCCGTTGGCGGTTTTTGAGCTAAGTTTGGATGCGTTATCGGCGATGGCTACGCGGAAGATTGAATACAAGCGGTTGTCGATTTATCCCGAAGCGATTCGCGATATTTCGGTTGATATGCCGATTCAAACATTGTCGGGCGATGTGATGGACGCGGTAAAAGCGGCGGACAATCTGAAATTGATTAAAAGTTTTGAAATATCCGGCGCGCCGTACATTTCCGGCAAAAATAAAAACATTTTGTTTAAATTCCATCTCCACTCCGATCAAAAAACGCTGGATTCAAAAGAGATCGGCGATTGGCAGGAAAAAACCATCGGCGCGATCGAGAAAAATCCGGAGTGGCGGGTAAAAAAATAAACCGCTTGTTTTTCAAAATAATATTACACTATGGCAAAAGAAGAAAAAAACAAGAAAAACGAATCGTACAGCGCCAAGGATATTTCGGTGCTGGAAGGGCTGGAGCCGGTGCGCCGGCGTCCGGGAATGTATATCGGCTCGACCGGGCTGGACGGATTGCACCATTTGATTTGGGAGGTTGTGGATAATTCGCTGGACGAGGCCATGGCCGGATATTGCAAGAATATCAATGTTTGGCTTTTGCCGGATAATCGCATAAAAGTTTCCGATGACGGCCGCGGCATTCCGGTGGACATTCATCCGCAGAAAAAAGTTTCGGCGCTCGAAATCGTTTTGACGACTTTGCACGCGGGAGCGAAGTTTGAAAATAAGGCTTATCAGGTATCGGGCGGTTTGCACGGTGTGGGCGTTTCGGTGGTGTGCGCGCTATCGACATGGTCCAAAGCCGAGGTTTGCCGCGATGGCGGGCTTTATGTGCAGGAATATGATCGGGGCAAGCCGCGCGCGGCGGTCAAAAAAGCCGGCAAATGCGAAAGTCACGGAACGACGATCACATTCGACGCGGATCCGCAGATATTCGAGGAAATCAAATACGATCCCAAACGGATTATCACTCATTTGCGCCAGCAGGCCTACTTGACCAAGGGTATCAAGGTCAATGTCATTAATAAATCGTCCGAACCCCAGACTTCGTACTCGTTTTATTTCGAGGGCGGGTTGTATTCGTTCGTGAAATACTTGACGCGCGGAAAAAACGCGATTCAGGACAATGTGTTTTACATTTCAGGCAATAAAAACGATGTGCAGGTTGAAGCGGCGTTTATTTATACCGATGAGTTTGAATGTTACGAACAAAGTTTTGCCAATAATATCGTCACCGCGGAAGGCGGTACGCATTTGACGGGTTTTCGCACCGCGATGACGCGCGTTTTCAACGATTATGTGCGCAAGAACAATATTTTAAAAGCCGCCGATGACAATCTGACCGGCGAGGATTTGCGCGAAGGGCTGACGGTGGTGGTTTCAATCAAGATTCGCGAACCGCAATTTGAAGGCCAGACCAAGGGCAAGCTGGGCAATCCCGAAGCCAAAAGCGCGGTGGAGGGCGTGGTGTCTGAAGCTTTAACCGATTTTCTGGAACGCAATCCCAACGATGCCCGCAGTATTGTTGACAAATGCATATTGTCGCACAAGGCGCGCAAGGCGGCCAAAGCCGCGCGCGAAACCGTATTGCGCAAAGGTATTTTGGACGGTTTGTCTTTGCCGGGTAAATTGGCGGATTGCAGTTCGCGTTCTCCGGAAGATTCCGAAGTGTATATCGTGGAGGGCGAATCGGCCGGCGGTTCGGCCAAGCAGGCGCGCGACCGGCGCTTTCAGGCGATACTGCCTTTGCGCGGCAAGATTTTGAATGTCGAGCGCACGCGGTTGGACAAGATGCTGGAATCAAAGGAAGTCAAGGCATTGATTATCGCGCTGGGCACGGCCGTGGCCGAAGATTTTAACATTGATAAACTGCGTTATCATCATATCGTGATCATGGCTGATGCGGACTCCGACGGCAATCATATCCGGACGCTGCTGTTAACTCTTTTTTACCGTTATTTCCGGCCGATCATCGAAAAAGGTTATGTGTACATCGCCCAGCCGCCGCTTTATAAAATGACGGCCGGCAAAGATATCCGTTACGCGTATACCGAGGACGAGAAAAATGAAATTTTAAAAACCTTTAACAAGCCGGGTTTGAATATTCAGCGGTACAAAGGCTTGGGCGAAATGAATGCCGAAGAGCTTTGGGAAACCACAATGAACCCGCGCAACCGCATCCTGCTCCAAATCAGGATCGAAGACGCTCAGGAAGCCGACAGCGTGTTTGATATGCTGATGGGCGACGAAGTTTTGCCGCGCAAGAAATTCATCCAAACCTGCGCCAAGACTGTGAAGAATCTGGATGTTTGATCAATGAGCCCGGTATTTTAATCGGCGGCGCGAAAACGCCGCCGCGCAATTTGTGGCTGACAGAAAAATTTTTTGGTTCTGGTCTTTATGGGTGATCACGGGGCTGACGGCGGCGTTATTTTTGTACGCGCCGCTTTTTGATTCTTTCTGGGGCTCAATCGCCGGAATTTTTATTTTTGGTTTTTTTCTTTCGGCGCCTTTGGCGCTGGGCTTGGGGAAATTGTCGCGCAATCGTTGGTTGCAAAATTGGCGGAACGCGGGATGGGCGGTTGCCGGGTTTTGCGTTTTCTTTTTCATATTTTACGCGGCGTTTTCAATCCATAAGCACGATAATTTTTTTACCGGGTATGATTTGTCGATTTTCGACCAGGCGGTTTGGCATTTGAGCCGGATGGAAACGCCGGAAAGCAGTATCCGCAATGTCCCCTTGGTTTTTGGCGATCATTTTGATCCGATATTGATTCTGCTGGCGCCGCTTTACGCCCTTTTCCCGGCGCCGCAAACTCTTTTGCTGGCGCAGGCGTTTTTATTGGTTCTGCCCGCCGGGATTATTTGTTTGTGGGCGTATAAATCCGGTTTAAGCCCGTTTTGGGGATTGCTGCTGGCGTTTTTTTACCTGGGGCATCCGGGCATACAGGGAGCGGTAAACTGCGATTTCCACGAAATCGCCTTCGCGCCGCTTTTCCTGACCGCGGCGCTGTATTTTTTGTCGCGCAAGAATTGGCGCGGATATTTTATTTCCATTGTTTTGCTTTTGCTGGTTAAGGAGGAATTCGCGTTATGGGCCGTCGCAATCGGGATTTTTGCCGTTCTGCTCGGCAAACGATTTCGCGTTGGCGGAATCGCGATAATTTTGGGAATTGTTTATTTTGTCGTGTTGATGAAGCTGGCGATGCCGGCATTGAATTATCCCGGCGTCGGTTATGCTTACGGTAATTTATATCCGGGGTTTGAAAACGGATTTTTATCCGGAATTGTCAACTATGCGTCAAATCCCGCCGCGATCGGCGCGATTCTAACCCAATTCCCGGAAAAATGGTGGACGATGGCGTTATATATCGCTCCCTTGCTTCTTCCGCTTGCGTTTTGCGCGGCGGCGGCCGCGCTTTTTCTGCCGGCGGCGGCCACGCGCATATTAAGTTCCTATGCCTATCTTTCTTACGCCGGGCTTTATTATAACGCGGTCTTCGCTCCGCTGGCCGCCGCGGTTTTCATTTATTTTCTGGATTCGCCGAGAAAATCCCGCGCCGGGAGCGCGATTCAAAGTAAATTCGACAAAATCAATTTATCGTTTCCGATTTGGGTTATATCTTTGGCGATGTCGGTGAATTTGTTGTACGGTTACAATTATTCCTATATTCTGGATCCAGTTTATAATTGGAAATCGGTTGATCATCCCGATACCGCTCAAATGGCCGATCTCATTGATCAGATACCCGCGGACGCCTCGGTTTCGGCAAGCTATTTTTTGCTTCCTCATTTGAGCCAGCGCGACAATCTCTATGTTTTGCCGCGGATTGGCGACGCGCGATTCGTGATTTTTGATTATTGCGAATCCATCGCGTGCAACTATTGGCCGGTCAACGCCAAGATTATGCCGCAGATCCGCGATTTTCTGTCCGCCAGTCCGTTGTTTAAAATAAAAAAAGAAACCCGGTTCGGGATTGTTTTTGAAAGAACCGGCGATATTGACGCGGCCGCGAAGAGCGAAATGGCGGCATTCTGCCGGAGAACGCTCGAGCAAGCCGAATTACAGCCGATACACCGCAAGTATCTCTTGGAAAATTGCTTGATGTGATTCGCGCCAACCCTAGCTTTTCTTTGACATTCGCCGGAATGTTTGGTATTATGCGTTAAGAGCCCCGAGGGCTTTTTTAAGAAGGGTAAAAATATTTGTTATGAATATCGTTAACTTTATCGTCAAATTTTTGAAGGAGGTGCGCGTCGAGGTCAAGAAGGTCAATTGGCTTGGCCGCCGGCAGTTGATGAACTATACCTTTTTGGTGATCGGTTTTATACTGGTGACGGCCGCGTTTTTCGGTTCGCTTGATTACGGGTTCGCGTTTTTGCTTCAAAAATATGTAATCGGCCAGTAACTTTTCGCGTTTATACTTTAAGTTTTTCAATTTTAGCTTTAAGCTATCAATATGCCAAAACAACAAATAATGTCCGAGAAAAATTGGTATGTCATTCATACCTACTCGGGTTATGAGGAAGCGGTGGCCAAAAATCTCAAACAGAGGATCGAATCGCTGGGAATGGAAGACAAGATTTTCAATGTGATCGTGCCCAAAGAAAAGAAAGTTAAGATCAAGGAGGGCAAGCGCAAGACCATTGAGGAAAAAATTTATCCGGGTTATATTCTGGTGGAAATGATGGTTACCGACGATTCCTGGTATGTGGTGAGAAACACGCCCAATGTCACCGGGTTTGTGGGCGCCGGCACCACGCCGATCCCGGTTTCGTTTGAAGAGATCACCGAATTAAAAAAACGGATGGAAATGTCGGAGCCTGAATTTAACATTGATGTGATCATCGGCGAATCGGTGAAAATCATTGATGGCCCGTTCAAGGATTCGGAAGGCAAGGTGTCGGAGATTGACCGCGAGCGCGGCAAGGTCAAGGTGCTGGTGAGTATGTTCGGCCGCGACACGCCGGTGGAATTGGATTCGTTGCAGATCAATAAAATATAAAACCGAATATTCCGAATCCAGCAGTTTGAGTCGGAGCAAAACCGAAACAAGCTGAAATTACTTGGTTGCGGGAAATCGACAAACAAAATGGCAAAAAAAGTAAAGAAAGTGATCGGACTTCAAATACAAGCGGGGAAAGCGACTCCGGCGCCGCCGATCGGGCCGTCTTTGGCGCCGCATGGCATTAACTTGGCGGAATTTGTCAAGCAATTCAACGATCTTTCGCGCCCGATGATGGGCTTCAAGGTTCCGGTGGAGATCACGATCTACGAGGACAGATCGTTTTCGCTGAAATTAAAGCAGCCGCCGGCATCCGAGCTTTTAAAGAAAGCCGCCGGCGTTGAAGCCGGTTCGGGCAATCCCAACAAAAAGAAAGTGGGAAAAATCACCAAAGCGCAATTAAAAAAGATCGCCGAACAAAAAATGCCCGATCTGAACGCCGGCACGATCGAAGCCGCGATGAAAACCATCGCCGGCACCGCCCGCAATATGGGGATCGAGGTGGAATAGAAGTACATATTTAAATTCTCTTGAATTACTGCGAAACGCTTTGTATTTGGGGTCTATCCCTTGCGTAATCGCAAGGGTTAGACCCCTTCAAAGCATTTGAATTTAATTGTTTCGTAATCCAAAGTAAATTCGTATTTAAATATGTATTTAAATACGAACTGACGCAAGCATTGAATTTGAAGCCCCGCGCAAGCGGGTCTTTTGAATAAATTTGGAGGTGTGGTAGGATTGGGATATGAAGAAGGTTGGTTTTATCAATTCAAAAAACCGGGCGAAATTGAACGCGATATTTAAGGAATACGGCGTGGTCAAAGCCGCGGTTTTCGGGTCGTACGCGCGGGGCGACGAAAGGAAGAGGAGCGATATCGATTTTTTGATTAAAATGGAAAGCGGTCGGAGTTTGATGGATTTGGGCGGTTTGAAAGTCGATCTGGAGAAGCTTTTCGGCCGAAAAGTTGATTTGGTGGAATACGAATGCATCCACCCGAAGCTCAAAAAGGAAATCCTTGGCGAGCAAGTTCCAATTTTATGAAAAAAAGAGATCCGGAAATATTGGTTGACGATATAGCGAAATCAATAGCGGCGATCCGGGATTATACTTTGGATTTGAGCAAAAAAGAGTTTAATGGCGACAAGAAAACACAAGACGCGGTTTTTAAGCGAATTGAAAATATGGGAGAGGCGGTTAAAAATTTGCCATATGATTTCCGCCGGCAATATCCGGATATTCCCTGGAAAAAAATTGCGGGAATGAGGGATGTTTTGGTGCACGACTATTTTGGCATTGATACGGAAAAAGTTTGGAATGTGGTCGCAAACGAGATTCCCGATCTGAAAGAAAAAATCGCAAAAATTATTGGCGAGAACAAACAAAAGAAATTATTGTAATTTTTTGAATTATTGAATTCGTATTTTGCATTTAAGGTCGTTCCCCCGCCACGGCGGGGTGCGACCTTGTCAAACCGCGTTTCGTTTTTTGATTTGCCTTTCGCAAGAGTTTTTTTGTTTTAAAAATAACCGTAAAACAACAACCGAAAATTTGGGTATAGTTTGAGTTGTTTTTAAGGTGTGGTAGGATTGGGATATGAAGAAGGTTGATTTTATCAATGCAAAGAATCGGGCGAAATTGAACGCGATTTTCAAGGAATACGGCGTGGTCAAAGCCGCGGTTTTCGGGTCGTACGCGCGGGGCGAGCAAAAAAAGCGAAGCGACATTGATTTATTGGTGGAGATGGAAGATGGGCGAACCTTGTTTGATTTGGGCGGGTTGAGCGTTGATTTGGAAGATCTTTTTGGAAAGAAAATCGATCTTGTCGAATATGAAGCGATCCATCCTTTGTTAAAAAAACAAATATTGGCTGACCAAATAAAAATTTTTTGAAGATATGAAAAGAAGCCAAGAACATTTTATCCAAGATATTGCCGATGCGATAGAGAGAATCGAAGAATATACGCGCAATATGGCCGAAAATGAATTCAAAGCCGACAAGAAAACCCAAGAAGCGGTAGTTTATTGTTTCCATATCATCAGCGAGGCGGCAAGCCATATTTCCGCGGATTTAAAAAAGAAACATTCCGAAATCGAGTGGGCTAAAATCAAGGGGTTTCGCAATAAATTGATCCACGAATATTTCGGCGTTAAAATTGAGACCGTTTGGGGCACGGTCCAAAAAGACATTCCCGATCTGAAAGAAAAAATCGCAAAAATCGCCGGTGAAACCAAACAAAAGAAATTATTAAAATAAATGCAAAGCCCCGCGCAAGCGGGTCTTTTGGTTGAAAATCAATCAACGAATCGGGTGGTTTGTCAAGATTGGCGAATATGATTAAAAAAGATATAATCAACAACTGGGATAAATTCCAATTTCCAATTTTCAAAAAATATCCGCAAAATTAATCAAATCCAATGTCTGTTATAATCTATCGGAGCATATATAAAGTTGGTGATAAATGTCCCGCTTGCAATGGGGATAGAACTGGAAAGGGTGGATTGATTGTTAAAAAATGGAGCAAAAACCGTGCCTTTGCGGGATGTTCAAGGTATCCGGAATGTAAATTCGCGAGCAAAGAGATTGTTTTAACTCAAATTGAAAAAGATAAAAAATTAGGATTAAAAAAGAGCAACAGACGACGCAAAAAAATTGAGATAGATTCAAATAAATATGCAAACATTACCATTAGACCCTATTGCTACCACAATTATTATCTTTGCCTCCGCAGTTTTAATCGTTGCGGTTTTCGTTAAATTCGTTTTGAAAAAGTAATTTAACCGCTTTAATAGTGAGCGATGCGGTGTGGTAATCTTTAATATCTCCAAAATCCTATCCCGCGTAAAATAATACCAACCAATTTATACGCAATCAGTCCAATAATAATAAGGGCAAGGTCATCTACAATTGATGTGCTGAAAAACTTGGAGCCAATAAAAAATAGACCTAAACAAATTAGCCGATATAGGAATGACAACCTCGCCTTTGAATGAATAATATCCCCCTTTTCATTATTGGAAAGATTACTACCAAAGGTCATAAAAAACAATAGTGAGCGATAGGGTGGGGTAAATTATACTTTCATGGTTTCAGGCCTCAAATCAGGAATATAAACATATCCAGTTTGTTTCTCAAAAATAGTTCTAACATTGTCCACGATTCCCCGCTAACCACTTTTTGATCTTAAATTTTGCTAACCCATCGTGGACATTAGAACTTTTTACATCTCTTGTGGTAAAAATTATCGAAACATGTAAAAATATAACAAGAGGGGACAGATTTATTTATTTTACATTTTTGGTAGTGTTCTGGCTTACTGGCTGATTCGACTATTCATTCGGGATTTAATTGTTATTTAGTATAAATTACACCATGAAATCATTTAAACTCACATCATTTAGTGTTGTCTTTTTGTATTCCGAGCCAATCAAAGGTGTTGATATTTCGGATGTTAAAAAGGCGTTTAATTTAAGTGGCGAAGATAAAGTAGTTTTGATTGATGCTGGAGGTATTGCCGGCGGGGTGGCAGCCGGTCTTTTAGCGTTTGATGATCAAAAAAGAGTCGTTTTTGAAATGAATCGAATACTATTTTCAGATGGCAAACCGCAGGATAATGGATTAAATAATTTGGAAAAATATTTTACGCCGTTATTTAAAGTAATAGAAAAACTACCCCTAAAGGCTTATGGTTTTAATTATGATATTGCCGTAGATTGCGAAGCAGATAATTATTGGCAAGATTTCTTGTCAAAAGATATTGAAAAAATCGTTAAGGATCGGAAAGTTGATTCTTTTGGAATCAAATTAGCTCTAATCGTTGGTGAAGGGAAATACCGGATTGATATTAATTCTATCGAAGGAGGGGAAAAGAAATCACTATTAATTAAATTAAATGATCATCACGAGGCAACGGCTATTCCAGCCGCAAAGGAGCTTTTAGCGCAAGCTGAAGAAAGCTTGAAATCGCTAATTGAAATGATAAAGCCTATTTTAAAATAAGGTATGAACACTACCTACTTACCATTGTCAAAGGAAACAGGTACGCTCGATACGGAAAACCATAATCCTGCTTTTGTCTTTGCGCCGGGCGGCAACGCGTTAATGGGCGTTTATCAAGCCAACGATACAACAATAGATTCATTCTTGATGAATCGTTTAAGTGGCCATTTTGCACCACTGTTTAACGATTTTCAATCAAGAATTTCATTGCTTGAACAAAAGCTAAGTAATTTTGGAGAACGGCAACCAAAGCAAATACTCCTAAATAATTTACGCAGTTCAAAGCTTTCGCTGAAGCAACCGCTTTCGGTTGTTTTTGAAAGAAATGAATCAGAAATAGTTTGTGATTGTCCCGATATAGATCTTTACGGCGTAGGCGATACGGAGCAAGAAGCCATAACGGATCTTTCCGAAAGTCTAGAAGAATTATATTTTACTTTAAAGGAAGAGGGTGAAAAGAATCTTACTCCGCAATTTACTTATATATGGCGTTTTCTGAAAAAGACAATTAAGAAAATTTAATGCAATTAAAAGTAAAACAAGTTGAAAGAATATTTCAAAAATTAGGAATGGAAGTTAAGCCATCACATCATAAACTGGCTTTTTTCCGTCATAACGGCAAATTAATTTTAAAAACAAGATTATCGAATGGCAGTGGAGATGCAAAGGCAATTGATAAAATAAGGCAAGATTTTAAACTAACAGAGAAAGATTTTTGCGACTTAAGAGATTGCCCATTGAGCAAGGAGGGTTATGTAGAAATTCTTAAAGCAAAGGGTATTATTACAGTTTAATTTTTAATAAATAATGAGCGACTTGGGTGGGGTAAATCAAACTTTTATCGTTTCAGGCCTTAAATCCGGTATGTAAATATACCGGTTTTGATTTACGAAAATAGTTCTAACATTGCCCACGATTCCCCGCCCTTTTGGTTTTTTGTATTTCGTGTGGGTCGTGCGGGCGAAAACATGGTTTCGCCCCTACAATGCAAATGCGATGCGGGCGGAGATCCGCCTTCGCTAAAGCTACGGCGAGACAAAGCAATGCCCGCCTCTACGGGTGCAAAATGCGGGTTTTGGTTTATTTTTGCGAGAAATATGAAGGCGGGAGCAAATAAAATAAATTGTTGTAAAATAAAGCCCCGCATTGATGTTGGCGTGGGGTTTGGAATAAAAAAAGAACCGATCAGATTAATTATTGCTTTGAATTACGAAACTCCTAAAAAATGCTAAAATGACACCAGAGCCGGCGACTGGTAAATCGCCGACTCAACACCAACATGAAAGTTGT
>LQYC01004419.1_pt1 | contig 34520 bp, 32 predicted proteins | sample 661771 | NCBI WGS metagenome assembly LQYC01 (sample SAMN03483023, study PRJNA281117) | bioreactor metagenome | isolation source: benzene-degrading methanogenic enrichment culture from a contaminated... | place: USA: oil refinery in Oklahoma | collected 2011-05
AGGGAGAGGGTCTGGGTGAGGGTGAAATTGAACCATATCTGGAAGCCCATTCCGTCAAATAGGATTGCAATCAATTTAGTGCTCCCATTAATAATAGAGGAAGGAAATGATAAAGAAAATTCATCTTGAGCTTCCACTGCAGAGAGAAGAGGTGGAAACACTGACGATAGGGGACAATGTCCTTATTTCCGGAGTTATTTATACGGCTCGGGATACCGCACATAAGCGATTAGTGGAACTTCTGGATAAGGGAAATCCACTTCCTTTTGATATTTCCGGGCAAATAATTTATTACGTTGGACCAACCCCGGCTCGGCCGGGGCGGCCGATTGGATCAGCCGGTCCAACCACAAGCTACCGCATGGATGCTTATGCTCCTCGGCTCATGGAGGTCGGGTTGAGAGGAATGATTGGAAAAGGTCCCCGTTCCTCAGAGGTGATTGCGGCGATGAAAAAATGGGGATGTGTTTATTTTGGGGCTATTGGCGGAGCCGGCGCGCTTCTTTCCTTAGCCATTAAAAAAGCTGAAATTATTGCTTTTGAAGATTTAGGACCAGAAGCAGTGAGAAGATTAGAAGTAAAAGATTTCCCGGTCATTGTTCTAAATGATGTCCGAGGAAATGATCTATACAAGGATAATGTGGAAAAATATAAGAGAAAATAGCCATGGGGAAAATAGGGTACAAGGACAGTATTGGACTAGTTACGCACGATGTTTTAATTTTCGGCGCAGGGATAGCCGGTCTCCGGGCCGCCATTGAAATATCTCAACAACTCAAAGATTCAGTAAGTATCGGCATTGTATCCAAAGTACAGTTAAACCGTCCTCACTCCGTATGCGCTGAAGGGGGTACGTCCGCAGTCCTCCAAGAGGATGAAGGCGATAATTTGGAACTCCATGCCTGGGATACCATTAAGGGCTCGGACTTTTTAGCAGACCAGGATGTAGTTTTTAAGTTTGCGGAAAGGTGCCCAAAAGAAATATTGTTGTTAGACCATTGGGGTATGCCATGGTCCCGGCGTGAGGACGGCAGAATACTCCAGCGACCATTCGGTGGACATAGCTTCCCGCGGGCTACTTTAGCGGCAGACAAGACCGGATTTTTTGAGGTGCAGACGCTCTACGACACCTTGCTACACTATCAAAATTTTACTCGCTACGATGAAGTATTTATCACCTCGACCCTTGTGGAGAACTCTGAGTTTTGTGGTCTCACGGGGATAGATATGACCAGCGGTACGTTTGTTGTTTTTCGGGCCAAGGCACTGATAATTGCCAGTGGTGGACTTGGCACCTTATACGGGTTTACCACCTATTCACAGACTGTCAGTGGAGATGGGCAGGCAATGGCGTACCGGGCTGGATTTCGTTTAGAGGACCCGGAGTTTATTCAGTTTCACCCCACTGGTCTTGTTCCCTCAGGCATCCTTATGACCGAAGCGTGCCGGGGGGAAGGCGGATACCTTCGGGGCTCAGCGGGTGAACGGTTCATGGAAAGATACGCTTCGAAGAAAATGGAGATGGCCCCCAGAGATATTGTCTCACGCTCGGAGATGCGGGAAATCTTAGAAGGGAGAGGATTTAAAGGGCCGAAAGGACTTGATTACGTTCATTTGGATCTCACCCACTTGGGCAAGGATAAAATTAACCATCGGTTGCCTTTAATTCGGGAAGTATGTATGAAATTTATCGGTTTGGATCCCATCCTCAATCCAATCCCGGTTCGTCCGGTGGCTCACTACAGTATGGGAGGGATTGAAACGGATATCAAAGGGGCAACCACCATAAAAGGTGCCTGGGCAGCAGGAGAGGTCGCGTGTGTTTCAGTGCATGGCGCCAATCGGTTAGGAGCAAATTCTACCGCCGAATGCTTGGTATGGGGGGGCATTGCTGGCGAAGAGGTAGCAAAGTATTTAAAAACTGATCCGCCTTTACCCAGGCTGCCAGCAGACCAAATCGACGTAGAACAGGAGCGGATTGGAGGATTCCTTCAAAAGAAAGGAGCTGAGAATCCGTACGATATTCGCCGGGAACTCCGAGAGGTTATGAACCAGTATGCAGGAGTGTTTCGCACTGGTGAAGGGTTAAGAAAAGGATTGGGGGAAATTAGGAAACTAAAACAGCGTTTTTCGGATATTTCTCTCAAGGATAAAAATTCCGTATATAATACCAACCTGGTGAATGTGTTGGAAACAGAGAACCTGCTCAATTTGGCGGAAGTAGCGGTGATTGCAGCGTTGGCACGGGAAGAATCCCGCGGGGGGCACGCCCGAATCGATTTTCCAAAGCGGGACGACGAAAAATGGCTTAAGCATACAGTGGTAAGTTTTAGTGAAGATGGACCCAGGCTTGATTACAAGCCGGTGGATGTTTCACGGTGGAAACCCGTAGAGCGAAAATATTAAGGAGTAGAACCATGGAAAACGTAAAGAGGTATGATAACCGCTTAGGAATAATCGGATGGCTGGGTGGGGGAAGATGGGGGGTAGAGCGCTACCTGTATATTATACACCGAATCACCGGCGTTGGGTTGCTGCTCTTTTTTATGATGCATATATTTGAGAGCTCTCTGCGGGTCTTTGGCCCGGCAACGTGGAATGCTGCTATGGAGACTCTTAAATATCCCCTCTTTAAGGTCGGTGAAATGGGGGTCTTTTGCGGATTTGCTTTCCACGCATTGAACGGCTTGCGGCTTATTTTGATTGAGTTGGGGCTGGCAGTCGGGAGAGCAGAAGTGCCGATATATCCTTACCGTTCATCACTGAACAGTCAACGGCCATTAATGGTGGTAGTGATGTTAGTGTGCGCCCTGCTCATCATAGCGGGGGGGTACGACTTTTTTTTTAGGCCATTAGGGAGGTAAACATGAGGGAAACAGCATATTGGACGTGGTTTATCATTGCCGGCATAGTGCTTTTTTGCCTAGTAGGACTACACATGATGATTATGCATCTGGATGGTCTTCTGGAAATTTTTAATCCTGCGGGAACTGCATCCATAGCGTGGCAGAATGTAGTGTTTCGAAACAAGTCGCTTTTTTTCACGATCACCTACATCATTATGCTGGCAGCCGCCCTTTACCATGGATTCTATGGGTTTCGAACCATCCTGTTCGAACTGGGATTAAGAAAAGCTACCCAGCGCCTTATCACCGTTTTTTTCTGGATAGTCGGTATCGGTCTATTTGTTTTCGGTGCATACGCGGCGCTTGCGGCAAAAGCAATGAAAATATAGCTTGGGGAGGGATACAATGGAAAAAGATACTCCACAAAAACGCGACATTATTTTTTATATCCGTCGTTTTGATCCTGAGCATGATGAAGCTCCCTGGTTACAGCAGTTCACCGTCCAGGTAGAGAGGGGTATGACCATACTCGATGGGCTGCACCAGATTAAAGAAACGCAGGATTCCAGCCTGGCATGGCGATTTTCCTGCCGGATGGGGGTATGCGGCTCCTGTGCGATGTTGATAAACGGTAAGCCGGCATTAGCCTGTAACACCCAGATTCTGGAGGTAACCAATCACATAATAACCTTAGCTCCTCTTCCTAATTTCGCTATTATTAAAGACCTGGTGCCGGATTTAAGGCCCCTTTTTGAAAAACACCGTTATATTCACCCTTATATTAAACGGGAGGATTTAGAAGAGATGACAAATCCTACTGGGGAATATTTCCAGAGTCCCCAGGAGCTGGAAAAATACCTTCAGTTTACTTATTGCATAAAATGTGGGGCTTGTATCGCTGCCTGCCCAACTATGGCTACTGACCGAGAGTATTTGGGGCCAACAGCTCTGGCGCAAGCTTACCGGTATAATACTGATTCTCGTGATGGAGGTTTTAAAGCTCGGAAGGATATGGTAGAGTTTCCCCATGGGGTTTTTAGTTGTCATTATGCTGGGGAATGTTCCCGGGTTTGTCCTAAGGGAGTGGATCCGGCTCGAGCGATTCAGCTTATTAAAAGAGAACTGGTTCTCGATTACCTAAAATTAAAGCGGCATAAAAAGCCGGCTCTCGCTCTAAACCCTTCAGAGCGAGAGGAGCAAAAACCGAGAACTTTAGCCCCTCCTTTCACAGTGGAAAGTTAATTTATTTACCTCGTTAGAAAAGCCCCGTTTGCATCGTTAGATATCGAATATCTAACGGGGTGAAGAAGCACGGGGTAAAATTAAAGATTCTTACACTTTTTCACACGGGGTAAATCCCATTAGAAAATTTTCTAACGGAATGAATGCCCCGTGTGAAAGCTTTCTAACGGGGTTTGCTAAAATTTGAGGAATGTAAAAAAAAACGACAAAGAATGATTACGAAGGAAGGGCTTTTGTGGCCGGATTTGGAAGAAACGCGCTTATGATGTAACGATCACCACAATTTTAGGATAAAAGTTGCACCGGAGTGCATTTGCGGACGATTTTAGGCGAAATGTCATTTATGCAAAGGAGGCGTGTAAGATGAAAAAGAGCGTTAATGTAGAAGAGCTTTTAGCTAAGGCAAAAAAGCCAAGTGAGGATGCGATGAGACTGCATCCTTTTTATAGGGGAAAATTAGAAGTTACCCCAAAATGTCGGATTAAGGATTTTGGTGATTTCGCCATCTGGTATACTCCAGGAGTTGCCGCACCGTGTCGGGATATAGAGAAGCATCCCGATAAAGTATTTGAGCATACCAACAAAGGTAATTTTGTTGCGGTTGTATCTGATGGAACAAGAGTTCTGGGTCTGGGTGATATAGGCCCCCACGCAGCACTTCCGGTCATGGAAGGGAAAGCAATATTATTTAAATATCTTGGTGGGGTAGACGCTTTTCCTATATGTCTTGGGACAAAAGACCCGGAGGAAATAATACAAGCGTGTAAATGGCTTGAACCCACCTTTGGAGGAATAAATTTGGAGGATATCGCAAACCCAAAGTGTTTTTATATCTTGGAAAAGCTGCGCAAAGAGATGGACATCCCGGTCTGGCATGATGATCAGCAGGGGACTGCTGCTATAACACTTGCAGGATTAATAAATGCGCTTAAGGTCGTAGACAAAAAAAAGGAAACTATAAAGGTAGCTATGATAGGTTCTGGTGCGGCTAACATCGCCATCGCAAGGGTAATGGTTGCGAGTGGTTTTTCTCCTGAGAACATAATAATGGTTGACACAAAAGGTATACTCCATAAAAAAAGAAATGACCTTAACACCCCTGACTATAAAGCTAAATGGCATATGTGTGAGATATCCAATGCTGAAGGCAGGACCGGGGGTATACCTGAGGCTATGAAAGGGGCTGATGTTTGTATCGCGCTTTCAAAACCTGATCCAAGTACTATAAAGCCGGAGTGGGTAAAATCAATGGCAAAAGATGCTATAGTTTTTGTCTGCGCTAACCCAGTTCCAGAGATTTGGCCCTGGGAAGCAAAAGAGGCAGGCGCAAGAATAGTGGCCACTGGTAGGTCTGACTTTCCTAATCAGGTGAACAATTCTTTGGGGTTTCCCGGGATATTCAGGGGAGCCCTTGATGTAGCAGCAAGGACAATTACGGACGAAATGTGTATTGCTGCTGCTTATGAAATTGCCAAGTGTGCTGAGGATAAAGGATTAAGAGAAGATTATCTTATACCAACTATGAATGAGCGCGAAGTTTTTCCTCGCGTCGCGACAGCAGTTGGAATGAAGGCAATCGAACAAGGACTGGCCAGGATAAAAATGACAAGAGAGGAACTTTACGAAAAATCTTCTAAAATTATAAAAAGGGCAATGGATGAAACAAAAACACTCATGGATAAAGGAATTATTCCAATGCCAGAATAAAAGAGCAGTAGATTACACTTTACTTAACAGAGCATAAATGTCACAGCTTTTATCCAAAGGTATGAATGGGAATGGGACAATGAATCAAAATGGGAAGGGGGAGTCTGTTACCTTTGGTTAAACATGGGAACTTTTCTTTCAAAGGAGGTATTGCCGAGGTGTTGATGGATAGTAGTGCAATGCAGTCGCAGAAACATTGCATCCCGGAGGTTGCTAAGTTATATCATTTTCTTCTTGATATGGCACTATTGTAATCATTAAACATTTGATTTTAAATCGGTTATTATAACCATTACATCAAACTCAAGCGCAAAATGATATTAAACGCCATCCACCAAAAAAACAAAGTAGATTATTTTTTTGAATGGTGATAAAAAAGATTTTGAACGCAATCAGCAGATAACGAGGAGCATGAGTTTAAACGTGAAAACATTCAAAAAAATATTAATTGCCAACCGCGGAGAAATAGCAGTCCGTATTATCCGCACCTGTAAGGATATGGGCATTCAAACAGCGGCAGTCTATTCCCAGGCGGACGCTGACACCCTGCATGTCAAAATGGCTGATGAGGCCCACAATATCGGTCCTGCCGAACCCCTACAGAGTTATCTCGATATTGAAAAAGTGCTGGATACGGCCGAGCAGTGCGGGGCCGATGCAATCCACCCCGGCTATGGGTTTCTTTCCGAGAACCCGGAATTTGCCGAGATGGCCGAAAGTCGAAAGATAACCTTCATAGGCCCATCGAGCACTTGTATGTATAAGGCGAAACCCAAGAATCGCGCGCGGCAAATGATGAAGATGATCAACATTCCCGTGACCCCCGGATCGGACGTGGCGATCACCGATATGGGACCTCAGGGGATTAATCGGGCCAGGGAGATCGCTGCCGAAATCGGTTACCCGGTCGTTGTAAAGCCCTCCGGCGCCGGCGGCGGTATCGGCATTACGGTAGCCCATAACCAAAGGGAACTGGACAAGGCTGTTGAGGTGGCCTTTACCCGAGGACGGAAAGCCTTCGGGCTCTCCGCTTTCTACATTGAAAAGTACCTGACCGGGGTCAAACATGTGGATTTCCAAGTTCTCGCCGATAAATTTGGACATGTCGTCCACCTCGGAGAAAGGGATTGTTCCGTGCAACGTCGGTTTCAGAAACTCATCGAAGAGGTTCCCTGTTCACTTCTAACCTCTTTTTTGCGGATGAAGATGGGCGCAGCAGCGATCGATGTTGCCATGACGCTTGATTATGTGGGGGCGCTGACCGTCGAGTTTTTTTATATTCCCGGGAACAATCGCGAGTTTTACTTCAATGAGATCAACTCGAGACTTCAGGTGGAGCACTCCGTCACGGAACTTGCCACCGACTTCGATCTTGTCAGAGAACAGATAAACATAGCGGCCGGCAATCCTCTCGGTATTAAACAGGAAGACATCCGGATGCAAAGGTACGCGATCGAATGCCGAATCAATGCGGAGGACCCGGTCAGGTTTATACCCTCGCCGGGTACTATTAAAAAACTCCGGGTGCCTCTTGGCCCCGGGGTCCGGATTGATGAGGGAATATATGAAGGCTATACCGTTCCTTACCACTACGATTCGCTGCTCATGAAATTGCTCAGTTGGGGAAAAACGCGCGATGAAGCCATCGCCCGCATGAAGCGCGCCCTCGGAGAATTGCGGGTAGAGGGGGTCAAAACAACCATACCCCTCCACCGCGTTGTCCTGGAGGATGAGGATTTTGTGAGTGGGAAATATACGACCGAGCTGCTCTACAAAAACGACATTCGGGAAAAGGTGATGGGAAGGAAATAAGATAACGAAAGTAGATAGAGGTGGAGACGTCCGTGGAATTATAGTACTCCTCTTGGCAATGAAATGAGGAAAAAAGGATTGCCCCTTTTTCCTCCCCTGTTTTGGGACTTGGCCCAATCGGCCCAAGCTGAGAGTTTAGAGCCATTATTATAAAAACATTTAAAATTGTACCTCGTCAAGAGGCTGAGGTGATGAATATGTTTAAGAAATTTCTTAATGAGGCAAAAAAAGAAAGAACTTATCAAGGATAAAGCTTTTTGTAGAGAAAAACCTTAGGATAAAATTATTGGCTTAAAGATCGCTAACACTCAGAAGGATTTGGATTCTGTCTAACAAAGCCATTTGTACTTTTTATGAGTATCCGCTGTATCCCCTGTTAAGGGATAAACTATCGTTCATTATTTATCTCGCACATTTAAGGAAGGGGTAGCGTGTCACCTCTAAAACTAAGAGACAAAATTGCACGCCTTAATTACAAAGAAATTGGACAAACAAAGGTTCTGATCCGGGGAGCGGGAGAGATGGCAAGCGGTGTTGCTCACCGCCTTTTCAAAAGCGGTTTTAAAGTTTGTCTTATTGAAATCTCCCGGCCTCTGGCTGTTCGTCGACTGGTATCTTTTTGTGAGGCTGTTTACGACCGAAAAAAAACCGTGGAGGGGGTCACTGCATTACGGATTGATAAGCCATCAGAAATTTTTTCCGTTTGGGAGGAAGGAAAACTTCCCCTTCTGGTTGACTCAGAGAACAAGACCAAAGATTTTCTGAATCCCCATGTTTTGATAGATGCTATCTTAGCTAAGAAAAATGTAGGCACAAAGATTATTGATGCCCCTTTGGTGGTCGGCTTGGGGATAGGATTTAAAGCGGGAAAGGATGTCCATGTAGTTATCGAAACTAACCGGGGCCACAATCTGGGGAGGCTCATTTTTGAGGGGGAGGCTGAACCGAACACTGGAGTTCCTGGAATTATCGCTGGATATGGTTTGGAAAGGGTTATAAGAGCTTCTCGAGATGGTAAATTTAAACTTTTAAAAGATATTGGCGATATGGTTTTAGAGGGGAAAACAGTAGCTTGTGTGGAAGGAGAGCCAATCAGGGCCAATATATCAGGAGTTATCCGTGGTCTTTTACGAGACGGAACCGAAGTAACACAAGGCCTCAAGGCTGGAGACATAGACCCACGGGGTGAGCGAAGTTATTGTATTACAATTTCCGACAAAGCCCGGGCTCTGGGGGGCTCGGTTCTGGAGGCTATTGTATCTCAACTTCCCCAAAGGTTAAGGGAAGAAAAAAATAAAAGTGTCAAAACTATCGCTTTTAAGATAAGTAAGGTACAAGGGAGGTGAAGGAAGATAGAAGACATTTATGAAGCGATCAACCGGTTAAAAGCTAAGGGTGAATGTGCGGCTCTGGCTACCCTTATTTACACCTCAGGGTCAACCCCGCGGGAGCAAGGCGCCAAGATGTTAGTAAAAGAGGATGGGAGCATTTTGGGAACCGTGGGGGGCAGCCTCCTGGAGGCTAAGGTCCGGTCGGAGGCTATAAATGTTATTCAGGAAGGGAAGCCCAAACTGCTTGATTTTGACCTTACTGGCAAGGATAAGAACGGTATGATCTGCGGAGGGGTAGCCAAGGTTTACCTCGAGCCCATTATCCCCAGCCCAGGCCTTTATATTTTTGGGGGTGGGCATATCTCTTTTTCTCTGGTGCGGATTGGTAAGATGCTGGGTTTCCGGTTGGTTGTGATCGATGACCGGAAGGAGTATGCGAACACCGAGCGCTTTCCTGAAGCCGACAAAACCATTGCTGATGATTACTCCAATGCGTTTGGCCAGATTCCGGTGGATAGATTCACTTACCTGGTGATCATGACGAGGGACCATGCATATGACCAGACTGTTCTGGAATGGGCGATTACCACTGATGCAAAATATATTGGGATGATCGGAAGTCGTAAAAAGATTAAAACCATATATGATAATTTAATAGCAAAAGGAGTCAAGGAGGATGTTCTTAAGCGGGTCCACGCACCGATTGGACTTTCCATCAATGCCGAGACTCCAGGGGAGATTGCCATAAGCATTATGGCAGAAATTATTTCTGTTTATCGTCCCGAGAAATCAAAAAAAGAACCCGGATGCATCCTTTGAAGGTACGTGCTTTAAAAACTGGGAAGGATTTATTTTGATAGTTTATCATAGTCCTCAGCAGTATCAATATCTACGAGAACCGCCTTGCTTTCTGCCTCCACATACCTTACTTCAGAAGAATGTTTTTCGATTATTGTCCGGCCTCCTAAATCCCCGTTGAGAGAACAAAGCGCGTCCCGAAATGCAGCGCTGAAGATAACCGGATGGCCTCTTTTCCCCTGGTGGCTTAGGACTGCGATTCCGGTTTGGTCTTTTAAAAAAGAAGTTATCAGAAGGTCGATTATCTTAGCGGTGATGAGGGGTTGATCCCCCAATCCAATGCAATATCCTTCTGTCTCAAGAGATGCTGCCAGAACCCCAGCGCGGATTGATGTGCTCATGCCTTGGTGATAAAGAGGGTTTTCCACAACCCTGACTGGCTTTGATTGCAAAACCTCCCTGATGCTTTCTTTGCTTTCACCCACCACAACAATCAGCTCTGAGAGGGTGCTTTTGAGATAACCATCCACCACGTCTTCAATAATCGTTGCTTGCTTCCAGGGAAGAAGAAGCTTAGGTTTACCCATGCGCCGGGATGAACCAGCCGCCAAAAGGATTCCCGAGATCATCTTATAAACCGTTTAAGGGTTAAAAATTGCCAATACTTTTGGAAAGGGAATAAAGCTCGTAATCAAAACCTTAACAATTGCTTTCTTTTTCTCCTTCATAATGGAACTGGCTATTTTTTTACCAATATCCAAACCGCTGGAAATTTCCCCTTTATTAAGGATTACTGCAATGCCGGCTTTTTCTGGTGTCCCCCGGGTGATTCCCTCAGGATGGAGAATGATTCGTGATACTGACTCAGGAGTTATGACCTCGTCGACATTTACTCCGGTTAAACGAAAAAAATAATTCGGCCGGAAAACATAGCCTTCGGTATTTCTTTTGCCAATCCCGTCAAGACCAACTACTGCCAATGTCCAGGTGGTGGATGAGGGGATAACAGGTTCGGTTTCATTAGGGGCTTTTAAGGGACAGCCACGTGCTCCATCAGCCTCGATCACTATCACATCTGCTATTTTTCGCTCTTGCATTGTATCTACCAGCTGCGGAGAGATGCCTTTTAGTTTGGGGCCAATAAATTTCTCCGCTAAAGTTATGTGATTTCCTTTTTTGAGTAATTCTTGAGCCTTATCTAAAAGGGAGGCTTCATGGTCAGCGATAACCAATCGGGAAGATTCTGAAGATTGGGGAGGGAAGATTTTGGTGGTGGTAGTAGTGATAACCCGCAGTTCTTTGTCCACCAGTTCCCGAGCGAGCTGATACATGAGGGTGGTTTTCCCGCCACTGCCGACAAGAGAAACCACACCCCCTTTTTTGACGGGTATATGGGTGAGCAACATTTGTCTTACCATATTTGGTTATTGATCGATTTCTTCACAACCCAAGGAGATTTGATAAAACCATCATTATTTCAATAAATTAAAAGTAATTGACCAGGAAAAATTTTTTTATTTTATATTATTATAAGAAAGCTGGCAGAATCCATTCCAATCATCTTAAACCTACTTTAATTGAAGATTAAAATATGCTCCCCTTTTTACCACCCATTAAAACCTTGTTTAATAATCATCCTTAAATAAAAAACCCCCTTCAGGCTATAAGTGAAGAGGCAAAAAATATTATTCTTCGCAAGTTAAGCCCTCATAGTCACTCATTGGGAAGGGTTAGAACAAAATTGGAACCCCATTCTTTGGGTTCATACCATATGTCACCGCCATGATTCTGAATGATCTTTTTGGTCAGATACAACCCCAGGCCCATGCCTTCAGAAGGCAACTCACCCCCCACTTTATTCCGATTAAATTTTGTAAACAGTTTTTCGCAGACATCATCCGAAATCGGCGCTCCACTATTATAAACATTAAGTTTGTAGTATGATCCGCAGTCTTCGCAACCAAAGGCTACCTCACATCCCTTGCCGCCATATTTGATGGCATTATTGAAAAGATTTCGGAATACAACTTTAAGCCAAACCTTATCTGCTTTGATGGGAATTCGCTTAGTGGGGATAGCACCCAAACGATTATCGATTACTATGTTTTGTTTTTCCATCTCCCCCAAAAGTTCATCCAGGACCGGGTCTATAATATCTTCCCTTAAATCCAGCAGCTTCTTTGTAAAATCAACATTACCCGTTACTCCTGATACCTTGCCCAGACAGTCTTCAGCCACTCCAAGCAACCTCTGAATTCTGTCATGCAAATCAATCACCGTATTTTTCACGCTGGTATCCAGTTGTCCATAAATTCCACGCATAAGCAGCTTAAACGTTGCTTCAACAGCAACAAGGGGACTTCTTATATCATGGGAGACAACCATCAACATGTTAAGAATCTGTTCATTTAGCGCTCGAGTACGGGTTTCAGACTCGATCAATGCCTTTTCTACCTGTTTGCGCTCGGTGATGTCTCGAACAACGGATACCGACCCAATGATATTGCCACTGTTATTTTTAACCGGGGCTGAATTGACCGAGCGGTACCGCAACTCACCGCTGGTGGGAATTCGGATTATCTCCTCTAAGTTCTCAATGACTTCACCCTGGAGGGCACGCAATGCCGGCGACTCTTCGGCAGGACGGATGCTGCCATCAGGACGATAAATTTCCAGCTTCGCTGCGAGCTTTTTCTCGTTTACCCACTCACCAGAGCCAGGGTCGAACCTCTGGCGAAATGGATTTAATAATGTGAATCTCCTTTGCGGATCAATAAACCAGACCTCATCGTTCATGCTTTTGACCAGTGCTAATAGCCTGTCTTTCTCCTGTTGAACAAGGGCATTCAATTTCTGGGTTTCCTCCTCAGCCTGCTTGTGCTCAATGATTTTCTGCTGCAATTGTCGATTTGCCTCATATAATTCAACGGTGCGGGCATTTACCAGGAACTCAAGGTGATCTCGATAATTTTTAAGTTCTTCCTCCATCTGTTTGTGTTCCGTGATATCCCAAAAAATTCCCAACACACCAATGACATTCTTATTTTCATCCTTGACCGGGGTCTTGACTGTTTGAACGTAACGTTCCTCTCCATTTTGAATATATTGCTCTTCGATATGTTCAGTTTTTCCCAACTCCATAACCTTTTTATCGTCTGCGGTGTATTTATCAGCAAGTTCCTTTGGCCAAAATTCGTAATCAGTTTTTCCACTAATTTCATCGGGATTGATTTTTAAATCTCTCGCGTAATTTTCGTTACAGGAGACATAAACGCTATTTTTATCCTTAAGGAATATTTTTTGAGGTAAATTTTCAATAAGTGTCCGGTACTTATCTTCACTCTTGCGAAGTTGCTCTTCCGTCTGTTTGTGCTTTCGGTCTTCCTCCTTGAGTTCTGTGACCATTTGCTCCAGTTCTTCATAGCTCGGTCTTCCAACCTTCATCACATTCTCCCTTTTGCATTTATTTTCAGACATGGGATAAGACAATTAGCCTTAATGAAAACTTGAAGTAATTGCTGTTTTCCACTATTTTTTTATTGCCTTCCGTGCGTTTGAAGCTTCGAGAGTAATATATCCTTCGTCCTCCAGCTCCATCTTATAAAGACAACGCAGAAATTCGTTAATCTCAACAATTAGTATTTTTTTGGGCTGAGTTTGTTTTTGTTCTATGACATTAGAAAAATTATGGCTCCTCTTTGTTTTCCCCTTCACAGGAAAAGCAAATACCTTCTCCGTTTATGCACTCATTACAAAAAAACCTCCCGCAAATATGACACTCATGAATAGCCCGTTTCCAGTCCAATTCGTTGCCACAGCCAGCGCATTTAAATTTTTCTTTTTCCATAGTTGTTCTCGCTTAACCAACGCCTCCACTCATTTATCGGGACTTACTAACGGATAAACCACCAAATCCCTCATGAGCCTTGGAACCCTAACAAGAGTGAAAAAGTAAACCAGCTTCCTTTTAGTTTCCCTATTTACAGAATCTGGCTATTTCTTGGTGCTATTTTTATCGCATACTCGCCGGTAAATATCAGGCTACCAAAAAATTGGCTGTTCAGGTTGTGAAGGTTATTTTGAAAAGTATCCCGACCAAAAGGATAAATATCCTTAAGGCCATTGGTATGGATGAAAACACTATAAGCCCCAGCACCATGCTTTTTCAACGCATTGACCAGCTGATGGGCGGAAGAGCCATCGAAATCACCCAGTAATTGTAAATGAAGGTTGTCGCTGTTTCGGTGAACAAGAATTTTGAAATTTGATGCCATGGTGAGTCCCCCTTTCTTCCTTCAACCGCTTGCAGTTCAAACAAACTTTGTAACATTAATGTGTTTGATAAACCATTATGTGTCGGTGTCCCCTGCAAAAGGAAACTATTTTGGGCCTACCTTTTATTGTTTAAGGAACGGCAATCACCTCTCCAACAGCATTCATCTTCATGGCAATGCTCCACCCTCTCGGTACCGTAGCAATCAATGTTGTTTTCCGCTTTTTGAATAGAACGAATCATATCTATTTTTTTCATTCTAAAGATATTAATACCCATTCCTTTTGCCATGTTTTGAATTTCATTAAAGGTCATGCTGTTCCTCCTGAATATTTACGTTTTGATCGAATCCAATCCCTCAAAAGAAAGGCATTAGGCAAACCGTAGTTTATCAATCATTCGAGTTCGAGTAAGTGAGTAATTAAGAAGTCCAATGAGTGGCCATAAAATAGCTATAACATAGCAAAAAAATCTAAAGTTTTTCAACAGGGTTTCTTTAGTCATAAAATGGGTAGAAAATTTACCCGTTATCGGAGGACTTTGAGGTGGGTTGTGAGGTTTATTTTTTTGTTTCTTATCCCTAATTTGTTTCTTATATTCTTTCGGTGAGACTCTATTGTCTGGGAGGCCAAATTTAGCAAAGATGCTATCTCTTTAGTCGTCTTACCTTGATCTATAAGGCTTAAAATCTTGATCTCCGAGGAAGTAAGATGCAAATGCTTTGAGTTTAAGGTGTGTAGAACTGGTGAAATAATGTTCTTTAAATGTGATTCCAAGATATTCAGCCAAGCGTTCTGGCTTTCGTTCATTCTACTTTTTTTCAATTTTTCTAAACAAGGCGCAATTAGTTCCCTTATGTTTAATAGCACTTTTTCTTCGAGTTTTTTTTTATCTTTCTCCCTTTTTTTTAACAAGAAATTCAATGCGGTATTTATTTCCTCAAATTCTTTTGTCTTAGCTTCCAGTTCCTTTTGTCTTGCTATCAGGGCTTGCTCAGCCTGTTTGCGCTCGGTGATATTCTGCATGCTGACCAGTGAAAAGGGTTGTTCCCTTATGAGCAATTTTTTCGAGGAAATAAGAAAAGTTGCCTCTGGCTCGTTTTCCCGGTCAGAAAAAGACATTTTTACCTCTTCCTCACGGTGGCTGAGGCCAGTCTCGATTGTGTTTAGAATAATAAGGCGCACTGCACATTTTTTGCAGGAAGGTCCAAAACCGCACCCTTCAGGAACATCCAAAGCATGGACACAATGAAGCGCCTCCCCACAGCGTCTGTTAAGCATATAACCTACCGACACTCCCACAAACTGAGCCGTAAAAGCGTTAGTTTTGCGAATCGTCCAGTTTTCATCTACGAGTAACATGATAAGCGGTGCATTATCGTAGATCGCTTCCAGTTCTTCCTCGTTGGTTTGGAGTGCCTTTTCGGCGTGTTTGCGTTCAGTGATATCTGCCCAGAAGCCGACTATCTCTAAGGGGATCCCCTCTTTATTTCGCACCAGCTTCAACTGATCGAGCATCCACCGATATGTCCCATCCTTGTGCAGAAACCGGTATTCGTGAGTGTGATGATTCTGTTCACACAGGCGTGACAGTCCGGCGAAGATGCCCGGCTTGTCTTCAGGGTGTATCCTGTCGGCCCAGAATCCTGGGTCATTGATAAATTCACGAGCCTCGTAGCCTAATTGCCTTTTGACGTTCTCGCTAACAAAAATAGCTCCATAATCGCCCGAAGGTTTACAGACGTAGATCACCCCTGGACTGGTAGAGAGTAGATAGTTCAGCCGCTCCCGGGCCACTTGTACTTCTTCTTCTGCCCGCTTGAGCTTTATTCCTAATGCTTTCAGTTTACCTGTAGGTTTTAGCATCTTCTCTCCAACCCAGGTAGAAGTTAATCCTTTGTAATATTTTTTTGCGTTTACATAAGGCCTATACTCCAGCTCTTTTATTGGGTGCCAATTATTTCCTTAACTTCATTTGTCAAGAACACCTATCGAAACCGTTTAAGAATACAAAGGCGAAAAAAAGGCCATGAGAAGAAGTCTTCTACGGCCTAAACTATAAAAGGCCGTAGTTTAATTTCTTTACCCACAGCCTTCGCTGATTATATGCAACTATTCTTTACTGATCAGCCCGAGACAGTGGGTAAACTTGAATCCGATATAACCAATTAGGGTTTTAGCCACTGCTTAAATGAGAAATAATAAGCTGATCTATTAGAATCCTTTTAAAGCTCTCTAATTATTATTTTACACCACTCGAATTTTATGTCAATAAAGATTTCCTTTAAACTTTATCACCGATGGCTCTTTTTCTAACCTAAAGTGGGGCTATTCCTTATTGAAATAATTGAAGTTTTTGGGAGTATTTTTGGCTGTCCCGGACTTTGTTACGGGCAAATTTGAAAGTGAAGCTTTTAAGGACTAAAAAAGGCAGTAATTATGCTAATCGAACTTGACGATCGCGATATTGAAAAAGTAGCAATTAAGGTAACTGAGTTACTCAAACCCTTATTGAAATCTTCTCCCCAAAAGGGGGACCAAGAAATTATTCTGGACGTTGAGGGGTTGGCTTCCTATCTTAAAGTGAATAAATCCTGGGTATATGAGCGAACTCACCTGAATGAAATTCCTTATTATAAAGTAGGAAAATTCCCTATGTTCAATAAAAAAGAGATTGACCGGTGGTTAGAGCGGAGTAAAATTAACCACGAACCATTCCCGGAGCTTGCCATAAAGGAAAGGAGGTTAAAGTATGGGTAAACTCAAGGGACTTTATCGACGAGGTAAGGTATGGTGGCTCATGTATGCGGGGCCGGATGGTAGAATGCGGTATGAATCAGCAAAGACAACTTCCCAAAAAGAAGCAGAATATCTTTTGGCCTGCCGAAGAAAGGAGGTTCAGGAAGGGAAATTACCGGAGGTTAAAAAGATTGCACCGAATTATACCTTTAGAGAATTGGCGGGGGCATACCTTATCTGGATGAAGAGGCAAAAGTCTTTTATCAGTAAGAAAAATAAGATTGGTCAACTATTAGAGGTTTTTGGAAGTTATCATCTTAGTAGTTTCACTTCTCGTTTAATTGAGCGGTATCAAATTAAAAGGCTGGAAACCTGCAAACCAGCAACAGTAAACCGGCTGCTTGTTACCATAAAGCACATGTTCACTAAGGCCGTAGAATGGGAAATGGTGAATGAGGAGGTCCTAAAAAAGGTGAGAAAAGTTAAACAACTTCCTGAGAAAAACAGGAGGTTGCGGTTTCTCTCTTCTGAGGAATGTCAGGCGTTGATTAAGGCCTGTGATACTCACTTGAGACCAATGGTTATTACCGCGCTAAATACCGGAATGCGTAGAGGTGAGATTTTCAACTTTCGGTGGGATCAGGCAGACCTTAAGCATGGGTTCATTTTGATAGGGATAATAAAGAATGGTGAACGGAGAGAGATACCTATCAATGAGACCTTAAGCCAAACCTTAGGGTCGTTACCAAGACATATTACTAACTCCTATGTATTCTGGCACGGCAAAGAAGGGCAGCCTTATCGTGATGTAAAAGAATCTTTTAATTCTACGGTAAAACGAGCGGGGATTAAGGACTTTAAATTTCACGATTTAAGACATACCTTCGCTTCTCATCTGGTAATGGCGGGAGTTGATCTCAAAACCGTCCAAGAATTATTAGGGCACAAGACCTTAAATATGACGCTGAGGTATGCTCACCTATCACCAGGGCACAAGGTAAAGGCGGTAGGAGCATTAGTGAGGAACGTAATATAATAAGAGAATAATGGGATTGCACGGGATATGCCGGTAAATGCCGGGATAATAAGAAGTTAGATGAAATTTGAGCAAAATTTTGTCGCCACACTGTTACCCGCCAATCCCTATTTTTTTGTAATGAAATCAGCGACAATTTTTAAGAGAAATTTTTACACGTAGTTTAAAAAATACTAATAATTATAATTTATAACAGATAGCACATCAGCCCGTGATTCTCGATGTCAAACCAAGATGGTTTAAGACTATTACTGTCAGACGGCTTCTTTATCGTCTTTTATCCGGTAAACTAAAATTTTATCAACCCGTCTTTCATCCATATCAATAACTTCAAATCTCAACCCTTTCCATTCGAAATGCTGGCCTTCTGAAGGCACAGCCCCGATCTTCGCCATTACGAAACCACTCACAGTGTGCATCCCTGCTCGCTCTTCTTCGCTCATTTTCCCCGTTCCCATGTAATCCATAAATTCATCCAGCGGCAGGCTTCCGGATATGAGCCATGAGCCGTCTTCGCGCTCCACGATTTCTCTTTCCCCTTCAGTTGCATCGTCAACGTCTTCAAAGACGGAACCCAGAATATCGCCGAATGTAACCAGACCACTAATTGCGCCATACTCATCCACTACCAAAGCGATATGCGTCTTAGATTTTTTAAATAATTCCATTGCCTTAACCGCTGGCGTTGTCTCAAAGACAAAAAGAGGCTTACGGCATATATCTTTAAGATTAAACGGCTTCTCCTCCATAGCAAGCGAGAGCAACTCTTTCGCTTTAATGACCCCAACAAGATTGTCAAGCGAATTCTGGACGACGGGATAAAATGAATATTTCTTCTCTGCAATTTTGCTTTTTGTTACCTCGATGTTTTCATTCAAGTCAAGGCAGATAATGTCTGTTCTATGGGTCATCAAGACTGCCACCTGCCGGTCAGCCAGGCGAAAGACGCGTTCGATAGTCTCCTGCTCAAACTCTTGTAAAGTCCCAGCCTGTGTTCCTTGGTCAATCAACAGCTTTATTTCTTCTTCCGTCACGGCTGGTTCTGCGGAAGGTTTGAAACGGAAAATGCGGAGGAACGCATTTGTTGAACCACTTAAAAAAATCACGAACGGATGCCCCAGTCGCGAAAGGCGATTTATGGTAGGAGCTACAAGGCGGGCAAGCGTTTCCGGATTATTAAGCGCTACCCGTTTTGGAACAAGTTCGCCGATGATCAGGGATAAATAAGTAATACAGACTACCACGACTGCGACTCCAATCATTTCGGCGTAAGGGGCAAGGGGGGTGAAAACCGCAATATTCTGGGCGAGCAATTCCGCAATGGTCACGCCTCCAAAAGCACCTGCCAAAATGGCGACAAATGTAATTCCGATTTGTATAGTGGGTAAAAAGCGGTCTGGCGAATTTGCAAGTTCAAGTGCGATGCGTGCCCTATGATCACCTTCTTTTGCCAACTGCTCCAGTCGGGTTTTCCTGGCTGAAACAAGAGCAAGCTCGGACAGGGCGAGAAAGCCGTTCAAGACCACAAGAAAAAAGATTACCAATATCTCGATCCAAATTACACTCATATGAACTTCTTTCTAATATTTTTATATTTTTAAATTATCTGAAATCCCAAACCTCGGAACTACGATATCATTATTTATATGGACCCGGATAAGACCCGTTTCTAAAAATTTTATAATTTAAAGGATACCCTTTTTCAATCCTAAAGGATAATTGTTTTAACCCCTTATTATTATCACTTTTTTTATTTTATCCTAACCCACGATAAATCGACAAGTAATAAAAAAATTTTTTAAGTTTTTTTCCGTTAATGTTTTTTATTATTATTATTTTTATGTATAATTCCTTAAACCTGAACTCTTAAAAAAACTTAAGGTGTTTGGACAACCTTGGAGTTTTATTTTTCATTGCAGTATAGAAAGATTATTTGTGACAAGGGAATTTGGAAATTACGAGGTCCATTTCGGCGGTCCTGATTTGCCGGCATTCCGGTTGCGGGACTTGCTGGAAGAACGTATAGCCGCGGTTCCTTCCGGAGGAACTATTGATTGGCTGAGTTATTATTTTCGCGACCGACGATTGGCGAAGGCATTACTCCAGGCAAACCAACGAGGCGTCAAGGTCACCGTGACGGTGGAAAAACGTCCCCGAACAGCACATGCTAACAAAATCGTGTCTGGAATGTTAAGAAGTCGGAAAGGCCCAGGGGTTCGAACTGTGTCATCGTGGGAAGAGTTAGGAGATTTGGGAGGTATTTTGAAGCCGAACGTGCACGAAAAGCTCTATTGTTTTTCACACCCTCGTCCCACGGTTTTTATCGGCTCATTTAATCCGTCCGGGGATGGTGCTGAGGACGATCGGGCTATCATCGATGAAATTGGGGATCAGGACCGGGGACACAATGTCCTTGTCGGGCTTACGGACCCCGTGCTGGTTGGGAGGCTGGTCGAACACGCCCGGTGGATTCACCGAACACACTGCATCATGTTTTACCGTTTTTCAAGAAACGCAAACCGGGCGGTGAGAGGAAAAGACACTGAAATTCATTTCTGGCCGAGGGTGCGACCGCATCCGGTTTTGCAATTTCTTAACCGGCTCGGAGCAAAAGCGCGGATACGCATTGCTGCTTCACACATCAAAGGCCCAACCGTCGTTAAAGCCATAACAGGACTCGCGTACCGAGGGGCAACCGTGGAAATCCTGGCTGAGCCAACCCTGAGAAGGGTTCCAGTGAAGGCTGAGCAGAAGCTGACTCAAGCGGGAATCGCTTTTCGGCGCGTCACCCATCCAGAGGGTCTCCCGATGCACAACAAGTTTGTGCTGGCAGAAAAAGGCAGTCAGCGGTGGGTTATGTTCGGCAGCTTTAACTGGACCGACCGCTCATATTGGCTCAATCATGAAATTGGTGCTATTTCCACTAATGATCAACTGTTTGACGCATTTGCCAGCCGTTGGGAAGTCATGAAGAAAATGTGACCACAATAACTGCGTAATATTTGCGGAATAAGCGCAGAGTTATCTGATACACAAGGCAAGGTATTTTTTGTTCGCCCGTTCTAAAAATAATTCCTGACCGCGGGCACGCTGCATGGGAAACGGTATGTTACTTGGTTTCAGTAAATGGTGCCGGCTTTACCGTTTGGTGCTGCTGCCTTCCGAGTAGATAGTTGATATAAAAAAATCTTGGTTTGTAAGAAAAATCGACCTCGTTTTGTACCTTACATCCATCGCACAACGTTCCTTCAACCTTTCCTTCAAGATATCGTCGGCGGAACTGGAGATAAGTGTCATTCTGCCACACCGCCTGCAGACCCTTTTCCGCCACATTACCCATAACCGTGGTACGTAACCAATCGACACAGCACAATACGCAATCACCGTTCCAGATGATATAAGCCTGCTTCATGAGCCGGTCACAATCTGAAAGAGGGCGCATAGGGAAAAAGTTCAAAGCCTTACCCTCCACCTCTTTATTAGCTCGATTTTCTAAGGCATGGATATTGACCGTGATGCCCCGCGAGTTCCAATAGTTACGAATTTCAGCCAGTTCTCCATCAATCGTTTTCGTGTGAACCATAGTGATTTTCAGCCGGGGCTTTTTGGCATTACGGCCGCGCAGTAGCTCAATAAAGCGATTAACGTTTGTTAGGTTCTTCTCCCAGTTGAGCTTCGTCATGCTGGCCTCATAGGTTTTCTTATAAATTCCATGAAAGCTCACATGCAGTTGGTCAAGGCCACTTTCGATAAGACGCTCCCCCATTGATTCAGTCAGGAACGAAGCATTAGTATTGATCCTGGTTTTGGTGATTTTCTGTTTGCGGTCGGTGATATAGCGAATCAGGTCTGGAAGACGGTCATCAAGTAATGGTTCGTTCATAAGATAGGGGCTGATGCGTTCTACGGGGTGTTTTACCGCCTCATCAATAATCCGGCGGAACAGTTCCTCGTCCATTCGACCCATAGAGATTTTTCCAAGGGAGCTCTGGTTGGGACAAAACTGACAAGCTCCATTACACCCCGTTTGAGTCTGAATCTGAATAATCCTGGGAAAATTTGTGACCGGATGCTTCCGGAGAAGATATTTAGCTGAAAATAATTGGAATTTATTATCACAGTCTTGTGGTAGAAAATAACGATTAGTCATTGTACCTTACCTTCGCATGCTTGATAATCATTATATATAAGCGCCTGATAGATGTTTTCAACCCGGGACGTACGTTTCTTCTCGGAACATAATTCCCAGACCCGGTGACGGCCTCTTTCAGCATATCGAGCAGCCAATTCGGGGTCCCGAAGGATTTTATCTACCGCCTCGGCCAGAGCCGTAGGGTCTCCGGGCGGCACCAGCAGTCCGGTTTCCTCGTGAATAACCAATTCACCGTTTCCAGCCACATTCGTGGAAACCACGGGTCGCCCCATAGCCATAGCTACGCGAATGGCCCCGGTCAGGCCTTCACCACGCAAGGATGGGCAAACCACAACATCCATAGCAGCCAAAGCAGCAGGGACATCGTCAACAAAACCAGCGAACACAACCCGGTCGGCAATACCTAACGAGGCGGCTAAGGCCTGCAGTGGCTTGGGGTTGCCTTCACCCACCAGTACTATTTTTAAATCAGGCCGTTTTTGCATCAACAGCTTCCCGGCTTTCAGAAAAACCGGATATCCTTTTTTCTTACTTCTGAGCGATGCCACCATCCCGACCACTGAAGTGCTTTCGGAAATCAGCCACCGCCGGCGCATTGTGGTTCCCTCAACGTGAAGATGGAAGCGTCGGGGATTGAAGCTGCCATAGACAACCTCGACTTTTTCACCGGGGATACCGTCATTCGCTAAAGAGTTGCGCACCGCATGGGATACTGCCATTATGTGGTTAACATGGCGCTTATGTATATAATGGGCAAGGGGATTGAGTGACAATGGATAAACGGTACCAAGGTTTGCGGCCCAAGGTGGAAGTCTCATGCCCAGTGTTGCAAGATACACAAAAAACAGCGCCCGGTTTTTATGGGTGTGTATAATTTCTGGGGATTCGGTATTCAAAAATTGCCGGAAACGAAGCATGCTGATCGGGTTAAAAAGTGGCATCTGCATGATATTTACCCCATCATTCTGTAAGTCCCGAATAAAGGGTCCTTCAAGGGTTTTTCCAGATACCCGATCAAAAATACAAGTGATGTTATGACCACGCCGAGCCAGGTCGCTGGCCAACAATGCGCATTGGACAGCCCCACCGCGTTCAATGGCACCATGAGAATCGACTATGACAATTTTCAGGGGGCGTGGCGTTGATGCAGTATGAGATGTTCCAGGAATATCCATTTATTGGTACCTCTAAAAATAGTCTTTTTTTCAACATCAAGCATGCATCCCATCTTTTTGCAGGAGATGATGAGAATGCACATCTATTGCGTCCATACCCCGACCTTTCAGAAAGTATACCCATTCATGTTACCGGTATCCCGGTGTGTCCTTAGAAGGAATGCGGACCAGAATCGCAAGGTTTCAGGATTTACTCGGGCAACGTGGAGAACTCAAAGTAAAGCAGCATTCCCCGGTATATCTTGAAAATTTGGAACTGAGGGTGGTTATTAACCCATTTCAGTTTATTTGATCCCTTTTTATTTTCCTTCTCCACGGCCACCACCACTGTTCAGGATGTTGTCTTACGAGGGCTTCAATTATTTCGGTAAAAGCCTGGGTTAGGTGATACACATCCTCTTCGCGATTGCCGGATTTTTTAACCGTAATCGGGGGAGTAACTATAATCCTATGCTTTTTCCTGCCCAGCTTTATCATAAAGGCGCAGAGGATATCAGCGCCGGTTCTTAGGTGTAATATTGCCGGGCCTTCAACCGTGTCCACCTGGTGATTGAAAAACTTTACGTTCACGCCGTCATGTTTTTTCTGATCGGCAAAGAGAAAAAGAATTCCCCCCTTCTTCAACCATTTCAGTGAATCCGAGACCGCCTTGATTCTGGGCCGCGCGGGAATCCATTGTATACCGGCTTTTCTCATAAGAATGTGCCAGATTTCAGCCGCGACGGGATGATTGGAATCTTTAATAACGATGTTACAGGGATAACCCATGAGGGATAGCCTGAGCGCCAGGAAAAGAAAATTCCCAAAATGAGTACCTATACAAATAACACCTTTCTTAGTTTTTAGCGCTTCATCCAGGTATTGAGCGCCTTCAATTGAAATGTCCTGTAACAACCCCTTTTGCAGGTCCGCGTCTTTCAAAAGGCGTATGACGGTTTCCACGGCAGCTTCAGCGATTTCATAAAAGATTCGCTTGGTCAGACGGGTGATTTCTTCCGAAGACTTCTCCTCTTGGTAGACGAAAGTCAGATTTTTTATCGTGCGTTTGCGTCTTTTCTCGGACAAAAGAAAATATAGGTTACCCAAAATGTGAGAAAAACGATAAAGCATTGTTTCGGGAATCGACTTAACGATAATCATTAAAAAATAAGTAAGTATCCGTGCGGCTAATTTTTCTGTTTTTTCCTTTAACCCCATAATTTTCTTTGAAATCTTGTCTCCAAATTTTTTACCTATTTAAAAACAGAAAGCCGCTACCTCATGCTGAGATAGCGGCCCGGCTATCCTTATTTTGCCTCCAGAATCTATTTCCTATTCTGGACCCAATTTATAAAACTTTTTGATTTTTAGATTTTAATAAATATTTTTCATGCGTTTGTCAATTATTTTTTAAAGCCCCTTATCTTTAGTCCCTTATCTGGAGAGGAATTAACGATGGCAGGGCCACCATCTCAATGTGGCCTTTTTTGTTTTGTGAAAAGCATTAACCCTCATCCTATTAAATTAACTATAAATTAAATAGATTACCCGGCCTTCTTTGCGGTAGCGATGTCGGATTTGAGGTCTATAGTGAGAGTTGGCGGTTTTATTTCTGTTAAAATTTGTCGCCGATTAAGTTTACTCCGACACCTTTTATGGCACAGTTTAGACATAGTCATCAAAAAAATTGAATAAAAAAAGGGGAAATCTACTCTGATAACCCCCTAAATTTATTTATGCCCGGGGCCGGACTTGAACCGGCACAGTGCTGAGCACCGAGGGATTTTAAGTCCCTTGCGTCTACCAATTCCGCCACCCGGGCTTTTCTGGATTTATATGCGATTGACCTCTTGGTGTCAAGGGGTTTGCGTACATTTTTCGGTTTTTGACCAGACGGTTAGGGGGAAACTCATTGTCATTAAGCCTGAGGGAAAAATAGCACTTGTTATTTAACCGCGACGGGAAACCCCGCTGAGGTCTTCGGGTTTATCTTTAATAAATTCAACAATGGTTTTTATATCCTTTTCGGAAATTTTTAAAAATTTAATTCCCACATTATAATTATACTTTCCTTGTCCGCTAATCCGCTCAAACCATCTGACTTCCCCGATAACTGAAAAGGGTTGTTGTTCGGGAATGGAAATTTCAAGTTGAATAGTATTTCGGTTGAGCGGGGTATCATTAAAAACCATATGGATGCCCTCCGCATCCATGTCCTCAACCTGAGCGCACAATCCAAAGGCCGAAAGATTACGGGTCACCGCGTTGATATCCTGTGACCTTTTTCCCTCCTTTGAGCTTATGATTTGATAGCGAACGGGCAGTGCCGCGAGCACATACTTTTGGATTAATATCTCCTCAGTTTGCTTTTTTCTGGTCTCCTGTTTTTTTTGCTGATAAAAATTTTTCAGGTTCTTTTCGTTGCTATGCTTTTGAATATAATCTCGAAGCCTTACCAGGTCTTCCGGCTTAGCCTTGATGAATTTTACCCCAATATAAAACTCATAAGCGTCAACTAAATCTCCCCGGTCACTCCATCGAGGCTGACAATAAATAATAAAGGGTTCTTCTTCTCCCGGAAGAGAAAACCTTACCAATAAAAGATTGGGCTTAAAGGCTCGGCCTCTGGTTCTTTCAAACTCGTTGAAGATATATAAATCCCCATGATTTAACGTATTGGTGCCGAACTGGAGCCCGCCCAGAGAGACGTCTTTGATCATCCCGTTTAACGGGGGAGTCCTATCGTCCGAATTTTTCCCCCGGATAATTTTGAAGGCTACCGGGCTTTGAATAGGCAAACGGTAGTGTTGTCTTTTTCCCGGTTCCATCGCTCCTCAAAGGTTAAGGACCATTGCAATTTCATTACAGTCAGGAAACTTTACGCACTTAATACAGTCAGCCCACACTTTATGAGGCAGGACTGATTTATCGACCTGCTTGAAACCGAATTTTTCAAAAAAAATCGGTTTATAGGTTAAAACAAAAATTTTATAAATCCCCAGCATAACCGCCTCAGATAAACACGACTCAACCAGTTTGCTCCCCAGTTTCTTTCTTTGATATGCAGGTGAAACGGCGAGCGACCTGATTTCCGCAATATCTTCCCAGCAGATGTGCATGGCACAGATCCCGAGGAGTTGAGCGTCATTTTTTTCATCCACGCACACGAAAAAATCGCGAATCTGATCGTAAAGTTCACTCAAAGAACGGGGGAGGATTTCACCCTGCTCGGCATAGTGGTTGAGTAGAGAATAAATCGCCTTTATATCCCTTATCTTAGCTTTTTGAATTAAAAAGTCCATAGTTTTATCGCCGCAAAGGATTTTTCTCTTTTCTTTACCCCGTTGGAAATGCCCCGCTTGCCCGGTTAGATATTAAATATTTAACATGGTGAAGAAGCATGCGGTAAACTTAAAAATTTTTACACTTTTTCACACGGGGTAAATGCCCCATGTGCAATCTTTCTAATGGGGCTTATTTTTTTTGTTGCTGGATAACCGCGTTCTTCGCTCCGGTAATCATCTCCCGGGCCAAGGTGCGGGTGCGGTCGGTTATTTCAGTTCCTCCCAGCATCCGGGCGATTTCCTCTACCCGATCCTCAGCCTTAAGCTTTTTTACCCTGGTTTTGGTTCGCTCTTTTTCGATTTGTTTGAAGATGGAGTATTGGTTATCACCAAAACACGCGATCTGTGGAAGATGAGTAATGCAGATTGTCTGATAATATCGAGAAATTGTATATAATTTTTTTCCTACCACTTCAGCCGTTGCTCCCCCAATGCCTGAATCAACTTCATCAAAGATGAGGGTGGATACCTTTTCCTCCTGGGCGAAAATATGTTTAAAAGCAAGCAGGAGCCGGGAGAGTTCTCCCCCGGAAGCGATCCGGGCCAATGGCCTCAGTTCTTCACCGGGGTTGGGAGAAATGAGAAATTCGATCTGATCCATGCCTCTTTCGTCCAAAGATTCGGATTGGGTGATTTCAACAAAAAACCGCGTATTTTTCATGCCGAGGGTCGCGAGCTCTTCTTCCAGTTTTTTGCTCAAAGCGAGGGCGACTTCTTTCCTTTTCCGGGAAAGCTCCTGTGCTTTTGTCAATGCCTCTTTGCTTACCTTTTCATAATCTTTTTCTAAGACTTGGAGGCGGTCATCCCGATAAGAAATTTTTTCCATTTCCGCTTCAATCTTTTTTTGGTAAAGGAGAATTTCTTCAATTGTTTCTCCGTATTTTCTCTTAAGTCGATGAATCGTCTCCAGCCGGTTAGCTATTTCCTCAAATACCTGGGGGTCAAAATGAATTTTCTTGCTGTAATCCCGCAGGGAGACGGCTATGTCCTCGAGTTGGATGATCATTGAATCTAAGGTTTGAGGAAAAGGGGTGATCTGAGGATCGATCATGGCTATTTCCCGCAACTTCCTGACGTTACGGTTAAGATGAGAAATAACGGCCTCATCGCTACCGTAAAGACTTTCGTAAACATCGTGGGAAGCTTTCATCAGTTCTTCGGCGTTTTGAAGAATGGTTTTTTCTTTTCTCAATTTCTCTTCTTCTTCCGGCGTAAGGTGAGCGTTTTCAATCTCGCGGTGTTCGAAGCTGAAAAGTTCTTTTCGTTCCGCTTCCCGGGTTTTTTCTGCCTTTAAATGCTCCAACTCCTGCTTGATTTGCTCCCGCAGGCGGAAAGTCTCGTGATACTGCTCCCGCAAGCCAAGGAGGCCGCCAAAGCTGTCTAATACCTCACTGTGGTTTTGAGGCCGAAGGAGTTCCTGATGTTCATGCTGGCCCGAAATATTAAGCAAAGGTTCCATTATCTCGGTGAGCATGCTGAGGGTAGCTAAGCTCCCATTGATTAAAATTTTATTTTTTCCTTCCCGTGAGAGGATCCGTTTAACCAAAAGAGCATTATCCTCCGTGGCTAAGTTTTTTGTTCCCAAGAGTTCCTTAAAAGCTTTATCTTGCGAGATATCAAAGAGTGCTTCAACGATTGCCTCATTCTCCCCGGTCCGGATCTGTTCCGCGAACCCTCTTCCCCCCAGAATGAGATTGAGTGCCCCGATAATGATGGATTTACCCGCTCCGGTTTCTCCGGAAAGGATCGTAAAACCGGGCAAAAAGGAGATGTGGAGGTCATCGATAATAGCGAAATTTTTTATTTTGAGATCCGTTAACATCTTCTACCGTTCGCCCCAGCGGAGTTTTGTTCTCAGAACTTCAAAATAATCCTTGAAAGGGGATTTAATCATATTGAGAAAATGGTCTTTTTTTATCTTTACCAGGTCACCGGCCTTAAGGCTTTGCCCTACTTGGCCATCGAAGGTTAAAAAGATACCTTCCTTTCGCGACTTGATGGTCACGGTGATCTCGGCGGAATCAGGGACCAAAATGGGCCGGTTCGTCAGGGTATGGGAGCAGATCGGGGTTAAAATTATCGCCTGCAGGGAGGGAAAAACAATGGGGCCTCCCGCGGCCATGGAATAAGCGGTAGATCCGGTTGGGGTTGAAATTATCAGGCCATCTGCCTTAAAGGTAGTAAGGTAGTGTTCGTTAATGCTGGTTTCTAAATCAATGATCCGGGCGATAGCAACTTTGGTGATTACAACATCATTTAACACTGAGTATTCAGCCAAAATTTTATCTTTCCGGATAATCGTGGAGGTTAACATCATTCTTTTTTCGGTTTCAAATGTTCCGGATAAGATTTTTCCCAAAACCGGATAAAGCTCATTTAAGCCAAAGGCGGTTAAAAACCCCAATCCCCCTAAATTAACCCCCAAAATGGGAACATTACCGTTTTTTATCAGCCGAGCTGCTCCGAGGAAGGTCCCGTCGCCACCCAGCACGATCACTAATCCTACTTTCGCGAAATGAGCCTGTGAAATCGGTTGCCAGTCCCCTTTAACCTTTTTTAACAAGTGATCATCGAGGATAACTTCCAAACCTTGGGAGGAAAGCCACTTTGCCAGGCTTCGGCTCGCTTCAATCGCCTCCGGTTTATTTTTTTTAGCAATGATCCCTACCTGTTTTATCATTTATTGCTCCTGGAATTCATTATCTCTCCATTTAATGATTATTAGCTGCTTACGCCTTAGTCCTGCCGTCTGCTGAGTGGGTTCTTACGTCACCGTATTGCTTACCTTTTCTTTTTTTAACACGAAAGAGTTTGCGGTTCAATGAAAAAGTGATAAAATTAGAAGGGTTAAGTTTGATCGCAAAAAAGCATGGAAACCATAAAATCATTTACCTTTTTGTTTCTCCCCATTAGTGTGGGGGCTGAGAAGCTGGGCGTGGAAGGAAAAAGATTTTGAAACCTAAAATTGTCCTTATTGTTGGTCCTACGGGAGCAGGAAAAACCCAGCTTGCTCTTGAAATAGCGCAAAAAATTAATGCGGAAATTGTCGCGGCTGATTCCATGCAGATTTACCGGTATATGGATATTGGGACCGCCAAGCCGACCCCCCAAGAGCAGGCACTGGTTCCCCACCATCTTCTGGACATCATTGACCCTGACCAAGATTTTAGCGCCGGCCTTTATCAAACCGTAGCGAGCAAAGCAATCGACTCTATCCTGCAAAAAAAGAAGAGGGTTTTAGTGTGTGGGGGAACCGGTCTTTATATTAAATCTTTAATCCACGGTTTTTTCCCCGGAGCACAAGAAAATAGAGCGATCGACCAGGAACTCCGAGCACAAGAAGCGCAACGCGGGGAGGGGTATCTTTATCACGAGCTTATTAAGGTTGATCCTGCTTCTGCGTTTCGCATTCATCCAAAAGACACGTTTCGGATTATCCGCGCACTGGAGGTTTATTTTCTTACGGGTCTTCCCATTTCCGCGCACCATGAAAAACACGCTTTTAAAGAAACGCGGTATGAGTATCTCCAAATCGGCATCCAGTGGGATCGTTCCTTACTGTATGATCGGATTAACATCAGGTGTGAACAAATGATAAAAGATGGTTTTATCGAGGAAGTCCGGTCATTGCGCGCCCGAGGGTATCACTCGGAATTAAAATCAATGCAATCTTTGGGATACCGGCACATATGCGCTTTTCTGGAGGATAAAATTTCTTTAGACGAGGCGATGAGGAGCATGAAGCGTGATACCCGGCGTTTTGCAAAGCGGCAACTTACCTGGTTTCGGGCGGATGCGAGTATCGTCTGGGTAGAAAATCCCCTCGAGAATTTAAACCAGATTGAAAAACTTATTAAAGATTTTCTTGGTTAACTGATGAGAAAACCTCAATTTTCTTTTGACTTGTAAAAATAACAAACTATGGTATGGTATACAAACTATGCCGGCTAAACTTTCTGACGAAAATACGTTAAAAGGGAAAAACATTCTCCTGGGAATTTCAGGAGGGATTGCGGCGTATAAGGTTCCGGAACTGGTTCGTAAGCTTCGCAAAGCCGAAGCCGAAGTCCAGGTCATTATGACCAAAAATGCCCAGGAGTTTATTACCCCTCTCACGTTCCAGACGGTATCGAACAACCCGGTTATCACCGAAATGTTTGCTCCGGTTATGACATCCGAAGTCGTTCATGTCTCTCTTGCGGATAAAGCCGACCTGGTGGTGGTTGCTCCGGCTACTGCCAATGTCATTGCTAAATTTGCTATCGGACTTGCTGATGATTTTCTTTCCACGACTGTGCTCGCGACCAAGGCGTCCATTCTGCTTGCGCCGGCCATGAATGTGAATATGTATACCAACCCGGCGACCCAGGAAAACCTCGAGATTTTAAAAAAACGCGGTTTTTATTGTGTTGGCCCGGGAAAAGGAGAATTAGCCTGCGGCTGGGAAGGTAAAGGGCGGATGTCGGAGGTGGAGGAAATTTTCCAATCTATTAAAACGATTCTCGAACCAAAAGACTTAAAAGGAAAAAAAATTTTAATTACTGCCGGCCCTACCCAGGAACCGCTTGACCCTATCCGGTTTATCACGAACCGTTCTTCGGGAAAGATGGGATATGCTCTGGCTGAAGCCGCTCAGATCAGGGGCGCGGAGGTTACTCTGGTCACTGGTCCTACCCAGGTGCCCCTCCCTCGCGGGGTTAAGGTTATATCGGTTGAAACTGCCGGTCAGATGTATGATGCAACCATAAAACATTATCAATCTATGGATACGGTCATCATGGCTGCGGCAGTGGCAGATTATCGCCCGGCTGAGTTCTCACCTAAAAAAATCAAAAAAGAAAAAAATAACCTAACGCTTGCCCTGGTTAAAAACCCGGATATTTTGGCAGAAATGGGCAAGAAAAAAGGCGCTGCCTTTTTGGCTGGTTTTGCGGCGGAAACCGAAAATCTCCTTGCTAATGCTCAGCAAAAGCTACAAACGAAAAATGTTGACCTCATCATTGCAAATGATGTTACTCAACCCGGAGCGGGCTTTGAAACGGATACCAATATCGTGACCCTCCTTTGTCGGAATGGAAAATCCGAAAAGCTTACCCAAATGAGCAAGGAACTCCTGGCACACAAAATTCTCGATAAGATAAAAGCGTTAAAATCAGAAGATAGGAGTCAGAAGACAGGAGTCAGTAGACAGAAGTCCGAAGATAAATAAACTATTCTGCTTCCTGACCTTTTTCAAGAAACGTATGTCTGAAAACGCTTTTAAAGATTTTCAAGAAATTGTCAAGGACCTTACCATTTATCTCAAGCATCAACACACCTTGGGAATGGAGGCGCTTGCTTCGGATGACGCGCGAGAGATGCTTAAGGTACTTGATGGGTTAGAAGAGAATCTTTCTTCAAAAAACAAAACGCTCGCTTGTACTTGTGCCCCCGGTACCTTAGATACCGTGCGGGAAGAACTCGGGGAATGCACCCGGTGCGGTTTATGTTCATCCCGGAAAAACATTGTCTTTGGAAAAGGAAACCCCCATGCTTCGCTCGTGTTTGTGGGCGAGGCTCCGGGTGGAGACGAAGACGTGGCCGGCGAGCCTTTTGTGGGAGAAGCGGGGCAGCTATTAACCCGGATCATTCAGTCCATTAAACTGAGGCGGGAAGATGTTTATATCTGCAATATTATCAAGTGCCGCCCGCCGAAAAATCGGGACCCAAAACCCGAGGAGATTGAAGCCTGTTCCCCTTTTCTTAAAAAGCAGCTTGAGGTCATCCGACCGCGTTTCATCTGCGCGCTCGGAAAATTTGCCGCTCAGACCTTGTTGGGAACAACCGAAAGAATCTCAAAGCTGAGAGGAAAAATATATGAATTTAACCATATCAAGGTTGTACCCACCTTTCACCCTGCGTCCCTTCTTCGGAACCCGGAATGGAAACGGGAGGTATGGCAGGATATGCAGTTAATCCAGAAATTATTGGAGGACAATGGATGAAGTTTGCAAAAAACACGTGGACAAAACCAATTTTTCTCTTTTTACTTTTTTGTTTGCCGCTCATTGCTTCTTCCGGGGGCAATACGATCAACCTCATCGAGGTAGATAGCATCATTAATCCGGTTTCTGCCGAATATATTGTCGATAGCATCAAAACTACCGAGAAGGAGGCAGCGCAATGCCTGATCATTAAGCTTGATACTCCGGGTGGCCTCGATACCTCTATGCGGCAGATTATTAAAGAGATACTGAACACTCATGTTCCTGTCATTGTCTATGTCGCTCCTGACGGAGCCCGGGCTGCTTCGGCCGGGGTGCTCATCACCATGGCCGCGCATGTGGCGGCTATGGCGCCAGGCACCAATATCGGGGCTGCTCATCCCGTATCCATGGGTGGAGGAAAGATGAGCCGGGAGATGTCGGAAAAAGTAGAAAACGATGCGGTCGCCTATATCCAGAGCATTGCCACGAAAAGAAAACGGAACATTGAGTGGGCAGAAAAAGCGGTGCGTGAAAGTGTTTCCATAAAAGCTGATGAGGCGCTGAAACTTAATGTTATTGACTTAGTGAGTCCTAACGTGGATGACCTCCTTCAGAAGCTCGATGGCCGGGAAGTAGATTTTGACGGTAAAAAAGTTATCATGGCCACCAAGGGAGCCACAGTCCGAGAGCTGAAGATGACCCTCCGGGAAAAGATTTTAGCTACCTTAACGGATCCTAATATCGCCTATATTCTGATGATGCTTGGGGTAGCCGGGCTTTATTTTGAGCTGGCTCATCCGGGAGCGATTTTCCCTGGGGTAATCGGGGCGATCTGTTTAATCTTAGCCTTTTATTCATTCCAGGTCTTATCGGTTAATTACGCGGGTATTCTTTTTATCATCCTTGCTATTATTTTATTTCTCGCGGAGATTAAGGTCGCGAGCTACGGCCTGTTGAGTATCGGGGGAACAATTTGTCTTCTGTTAGGATCTCTGATGCTTTTTGATTCCACGTCTCCTTATTTAAGGCCTTCACTTGCGGTGTTGATAACTACTATTGTTGTCACCGCAGGATTTTTTATTACGGTTGCCGGGTTGGCCTTTCGAGCCTATATAAGAAAGCCGGCATCAGGTTCGGAAGGTATGATCGGTTTAGAAGGCGTTGTGGTAAGCCGGATTGCCCCCCGAGGAAAAGTGTTTGTTCATGGGGAATACTGGAATGCTTATAGTGAGGAGGTGATCGAAGAAGGAGAGGAGGTGGAAATTATTGGAATAAAAGACTTAAGTATTAAGGTCAAAAAAATCATCAAAAAGGATCTATAGAAAGGAGGCCTAACATGCCTTTACCGATTCTTATTTTTGTGGTTGTTGTCGTGGTTATGTTTTTAATGAGCGCCATTAAAGTTTTAAATGAATATGAGCGGGGAGTCATCTTCCGCTTAGGGAGGCTGATCGGGGCAAAAGGACCTGGTTTGATCATTCTTATCCCTATCATTGATAAGATGCAGAGAATAAGCCTCAGGCTGGTAGCTTTGGATGTTCCCGCTCAGGATGTGATTACCCGGGATAATGTTTCCGTTAAGGTGAACGCGGTCGTTTACTTTCGGGTGATGACCCCTAACAAGGCAGTCGTGGAAGTGGAAAACTTCCTCTATGCCACCTCCCAGCTTTCGCAAACCACACTGAGAAGTGTTTGTGGGCAGGCGGAGTTGGATGAGCTTTTATCGGAACGCGAAAAGATCAATGCTCGTCTTCAGGAAATCCTGGACAAGCAAACTGATCCCTGGGGGATAAAAGTCACTAACGTGGAAGTTAAGCACATTGATTTGCCGGATGAGATGAAACGGGCGATGGCCAAACAGGCTGAGGCAGAACGGGAACGGAGGGCCAAAGTCATCCACGCGGAGGGAGAATTTCAGGCAGCGGCCAAGCTGGTTGAAGCAGCTGATCTCATGGCTCCTAACCCCATGGCTCTGCAGCTCCGCTATCTCCAGACCCTGCGCGAGGTGGCATCGGAAAATAACTCCACCACGCTTTTCCCCATCCCTATTGATTTGATCAAACCTTTTTTATCAAAACTGACCGACACCAATAAATAAAAATCCGAGGTAGTAGGGGCGA
>LQYC01000158.1_pt1 | contig 34453 bp, 26 predicted proteins | sample 661771 | NCBI WGS metagenome assembly LQYC01 (sample SAMN03483023, study PRJNA281117) | bioreactor metagenome | isolation source: benzene-degrading methanogenic enrichment culture from a contaminated... | place: USA: oil refinery in Oklahoma | collected 2011-05
AAAGCCGAAGAAGAAAGATTGCGGATCGAAGAAGAAAAAAAGGCGCGGGAAGCGGCAAGGCTGGCCGAAGAAAAAGCGAAGCGCGAAGAAAAACAGAAAAAACTCGAAGAAGAAAGACGGATCGCCCAAGAAAAAATGCGGCAAGAGACTTTGCGCGCGCGGGAAGAAAAAGAAAAAGCGCGGGAAGAAAAGCGGCGGCGGCTGGCGGCTTTGGAATTAGAGCGCGAACAGAATTTGCAAAGAGAAAAAGAACTGCAAGAACAGGAAATTCTCCGGCGCGATACAGAAACGCAAAAACAAGCGGCGAAAATCGACAACAGTCAAGAAACAAATAATTTGGATGGCGCGTTTGAAAGATTGATTATGAAATTGAATGACAAAAAAAACGGCCTTGAAAAAGAATTGGCGAGTTTCCCGGCGAAAAAAATACCGCTTGAACAAAAAAAAATCAACCTTGGAAGCGAAGTTTCGGCGATAAAAGACAAAGAATTATCCATCGCGGAAGAACGGGAAAAAGAAATCGAAAGATTGGGAACGGATGAAAAAGCGAAACTTAGCCAAAAATTATCGCCACAACAGAAAAAAACAATCGAACAAAAACTTTGGTCCATCGAAGATCGGCGCAAGGAAATCGAAAAACAGCGCTGGAATATTGAAGACCGCATCAATAAAATACTTGCCGAAGCCGAAACCACAAACAACCTGATCAAAGAAAAAGACGAAGAAGCGGAAGCGATTCGGCAAAAAATAAAAAACACGGACAATCAAATAAAACTGGTCCGATTCGCGATCGAAAAAGGAAAACTGGAAGAAGAATTGATCGGGAATATCGAAGAAAGAGAATCTCGCTTACCTTTGCTTGAGGAAGCAACCGAAAGAAAGAATTCCACAATGAACAGATTTGAAGAATTGGCCGAAAAAGAAAATTCTGTCAACGCCGAACTGAACGCGATCGAACAACAAGAAAAACAAGCCGCCGATCCGGTGCAAAAAAGAGCGGCCGAACAGGAACGATGGCGCGTTACCGGCGTTTTAAAGTCGACCACCCGGGCAAAATGGGAAAGCGATGAAAAAGCCAAAGACGCGAAAACCCGGCTGCAATCAATCCAAGGAGAAATTGACGCGATCAGCGCGATAATAGATAAAATACAAAGCAAAATTTTTAACAAAGAAGCCGCTCTGGGAAAAGAAGGACTGCCGGTGGGAAAAATCCGCGATTCGATCTCCGATTTGTTCAAAGAAAACGACATTAAAATCGATCAAGAACTTTTAAAAGACATAATTCAAACCGACGACCGGCCCCAAAAGCCAGACCCTGTTCTTGAAGAAAAAATTCCCGCGGCAACCACGGTTCAAAAAATTAGCGCTCCGGCGGAAATAAAACCCGTTGTCGCGCCAAAATCAACGAATGAGGCGCCCGCCGACGACCCGGCGGAAATAAAACCCGTTGTCGCGCCGGATACCGCCAATTTTGTCCCGAAAAATCCAATCGCGGAAAACAATTCTCCCGAAAAACAAGCCGGGCGAAACGCGATAGAAGAACCGGTGCCGGATAATTCCGCGCCAAACGATCCTCTAGGCATAAGATAAACACATATGGCAATGACAATTGATCAATTTGGACAAGCCATTAAACGCAAATATCCGCAATACCGCGATATGCCGGATGCGGAATTGGGGGAAAAAATGCTGGCCAAATATCCGCAATATTCGGATATGGTTAGCGTTGGCGACATTCAAACCGCTCCCGGGCAAACAACGCCGGAAATAACCGCCCAAAAACAAACCGAAAAAGTTCAAAAAGAACAAACGAAACAAAACAAAACCGAAGAAAAAATTCCCGGCAAACCGCCCGCGGTTCCTCCCGACGCCAGTTCAAAAAAACCGGCGGAAAACATCGTCGGCAACCCCGCAAAAATCGTTTCAAACCACGAAGATTCCCCGTCCGAAGACAGTATCTGGAAGCCGGGAGCAAAACCGGGCGATATCGCGGGAAAAACAGAGCCTGTCGATAATACAAAAACCGCGCCCGAAACAAAATCTTCAAAAATAGAAGAATCTTTATCGAAAACCGCATCTTTTTACCGCGAACAGATTGAATCATCTCCCGCGACAAAAATTCGCGCATTGCCCATCGCGCCCGCCAAAGGAGAAGTTGTCGCGCCGAAAAATCAAGAAAAAACGCCTGAAAAAAATAACGAAAACGCTCCAAATGGCGGCGAAACCGTGAAAAAACCGATAATAAACGACCCAACCGCGGAAGCGGAAAGACCCAGCGCCCGTATTTTGGAAAGCCGATGGGAACAAATCAAAAAATCATCCTCGCCCGCGGCAGGCGCGACATCAACCGCGGCACCTCCGGAAGCCTCCCCGGCAATGCCCGAGCGACTGAAACCAACCGGCAAAAACAAAGTTTTGGCAAGAGTGCTTGTTGTCGTGGCGCTGATTGGGATAATTGGGATTATTTTGGCCGTTGTTTTAACCAAAAACAATACGCCGACAATCATTAAAAAAACAACCGGGGAAAACTCAACCACCACAACCACCGGCAAAAAAATAGACACCGCCGAACCAACCGCCGAAAACAACAAAAAAAATAACGGCGAATCGCCTTATATGGCGACAGTTTCCACCATACCTATCTATACCGAAGATCTGGCAAGCGTCCCGAATCTGCTTTCGCCCTATCTGCAAACATCGCTCGGATCAACCGGCTACTATCAGGTTTCCATCGTGGACAAAAAGAATAACTCCAAGATTGGATTAAAACAATTTTTTAACATATACAAAATTAGCGCGCCCGAAATATTCTACTCGTCCGTAAGCGATGATTTCACGCTTTTCATCTATTCAAACAACGGCAAGAACCGTCTGGGTTTTGTCGCCCCGGCCGGCAATACCGAATCATTGAAAACGGCAATGGAAGGCTGGGAGGGGAGCCTGCGAACCGATACCGACAATCTATTCAAGTTGTTGGGCAGAAAAACCCAAGACCCGGAGAAAGAACTTCGATTTAAAACCGAAAACTCAACCGGCGGAACCGAATACCGATCAATGGTTTTTCTGCCGGAAACCGATAACTTTTCAATCAATTGGGCGATTTACAACGATAAGTATTTTGTTTTCGCGACTTCGGCCGATACTCTGAAAAAAACTTTCGACCAATTGCCAAAATAGATAACCGTCTATGCCGTCAAAAATATTTTCTGCGGCGATCGCCGGACTGGACGCCCAAATAATTGAAGTGGAGGTGGAAACTTCGTATGGATTGCGAAGATTCGATATTGTCGGCCTGCCTGACAAATCAGTGCAGGAAGCCCGGGAACGGGTTGGCGCGGCAATCGAAAGCGCCGGCTTCACATCGCCGCACCATCTTCCGGTCAAAGTCCTGGTTTCTTTGGCGCCCGCCGATCTGAAAAAAGAGGGCTCTCTGTATGATCTTCCCATTGCTTTGGGATATCTTGCCGCAAGCGAAAAAATTAAATTTGATCCGGCAGGAAAAATTTTTCTCGGCGAACTGGCCTTGGACGGAAGATTGCGTCCGGCCAAAGGCACGATTTGTTTCGCAATCGCCTGCCGCCAGAAAGGAATAAAGGAAATTATTCTTCCCAAAGAAAATTCCAAAGAAGCCAGTCTCATTGACGGGCTACGGGTAATCGGAGTTGAAACGCTGGAACAAACGATCGCTTATCTGGAAGGCCGGATCGCGATCGACCCGGCGGCGAAAGTAAAAGCCGCGGACGGGGAGAAAAAATTTGAAAATGATTTAGGGCTCATCTCGGGTCAGGAATCTTCAAAGCGCGCCCTTGAAATCGTTGCCGGCGGCGGGCACAATCTTTCGATGTGGGGGCCGCCGGGAACCGGAAAAACTCTGCTGGCAAAAGCTCTGCCCACGATACTCCCGCCGCTATCCTTTGATGAATCGCTTGAAGTTACCAAAATATACAGCATTTGCGGATTATTATCCGCCGATTCGCCGCTGGCCATAAACCGCCCGTTCCGAGCGCCCCACCATACGACTTCCGATGCCGCGCTTATCGGCGGCGGCAATCCGCCGCGCCCGGGTGAAATTACCCTCGCTCATCGAGGAATACTTTTTTTGGATGAATTTCCGGAATTCCACCGCGACACGCTTGAAGCGTTGCGCCAACCGATAGAGGAGGGGGCAATCAATGTCCTGCGCGCCCGACACGCATTGTCTTTGCCGGCAAGATTCACTCTCGTGCTCGCGTCAAACCCTTGCCCATGCGGCAATTTTGGCAACCCGGAAAAACGATGCGTCTGCTCAAGCTCCCAAATCGCGATGTACCGCAAAAAGCTCTCCGGTCCGTTGATGGATCGCATTGATCTTTTTATCAATGTACCCGCCGTAAAGTATGAAAAGCTCGCGAGCGCGGAATTCGACCCGGAAAACTCCAGCCGGCGGATAAGAGAACGCGTTTGCTTGTGCCGCGACATCCAGCGGGAAAGATTCGGCGACGAACACACCAACGCGGAAATGAATATCTCCCAGGTTAAACAATACTGCCGGATAGATCAATCCTCGGAAAAACTTTTGAAAGCCGCGGTCGATTCGGGCAAGCTTTCCGCGCGCGGCTACCACCGCGTGTTAAAAGTCAGCCGCACCATCGCCGATCTTGCCGGATCGGAAGAAATAAAATTCAATCATATTTCCGAAGCTTTGGCATACCGGCCAATCGAAACCGTTTAAAAAAACACCGCCAAACGGGGTGTTTTGCGTGTTTAAAAACGCAGAGAACAAATTACTTGTTGAATGGGTTGGCCGCGCCAATGACTTCAAAATGCAAGTGGCATCCGGTTGATTGCCCGGTTTTCCCCATAAAGCCGATTACATCGCCCTTTTTAACTTCCTGTCCCTGAACAACGGAAAGGGTTTGCAAATGATAATAATGAGTGATGATTGTTCCGCCCAAATGAGAAATTGAAATATTGTTTCCGGCGCCGCCATTCCAGCCGGTTTTGGATTTCGTCACGGTGCCCGATGCGGCGGCATATATCGGCGCGCCGCAATAACCGCCGGTTAAATCAACCGCGTTGCGAAAATGCAACCCTTGCGTCTTTTTGCAAGCCGCGCCCACCGGACAAAGAAAATAATTACCCGATACCAACGCCGAATCTTGCAATCCATGGCTTGAACTTTGGGCTCCGGACGAAGAAAGAGGTTTTTTCGCGATCACCGGCTTGGGCATTTTACCATTCGGCACGATAATCACATCGCCGATAAACACATCGTTTTCTCCGTCAAGCTCGTTAAAAGCGACTATTTCATCGATTTTGGCTTGATATTCCAAAGCAATTTTCGCCATTGTGTCACCCGAAACGACATAATGGATAACGCCGGTGACCGGCGGAATGATCAACTGCCGCCCGGGCTTCAAAACCGCCCCTTTCGCCAGATCGTTTGCCCAGAGAATCGTATCCGAACTGACGCTGAATTTCTCCGCCAAGCTCGATATCGTATCGTTTTGTTCCGTCTGATATTCAACGATTGTTTTGAGCGAATCCGCATTCATTTCGCAATCTTGGGCATCGCCAACAATCGCCCCCAGTACCTTGGGGGTTACCACAATCGGCGGCACCGCCGCTTTAACGCAAGCGTCGCCCGCCATCAAATAGCTGGGCGATTCGGGCTTGGCTTGTTTATCGGACCGGGCAACCATATCCTTGGCTAAATCCGCTTGGCAAACAGTGCTTGTTTTCGCCGATACGCATTTAACAACATAATTTGACACGGCCGAACAAACAACAAACAAAACCGCTCCGATAAGAAGAAGTTTGGCGAAATTTTTTAATTGAAGTTTGATATTCATCTGACAACTATTATGGTATAAAAACGGCTTAAAATGTCAATGCCTTTATGCTAAAATTAAAAATACATTGATGTCGGGGTATTAACCCCGCCATCAACCAAAGGATGTTTCCTTTGGAATCCTCATTCTTTTTATTCCCCGCGGCGAGCCGACGGGGTATAAAAAGAATAAAGCCGCGCGGCACCGAAAAAAATATGCATCGAAAACTCGAAAAAAAACAAACCATAACTCCCAAAAAAGGCCTGGGGCAAAATTTTTTAACGCAAATCGGAGTGATCGAAAAGCTGGTCAAAACCGCCGGAATAAAACAAGGAGAAACGATTCTCGAAATCGGGCCCGGCACCGGCAATTTAACCGCCGAACTGGCAAAACGCGGCGACAAAATAATCGCCATCGAAAAAGACGCGGATATGATGGCAATCCTAGAAAAAAGGTTTTTAAAAACGCCCAATGTCGAAATATCAAACGGCAATGCGCTGCGCTTCAATGAAGCCGAAATTTCTTCTCCGTATAAAATCGCGGCCAATTTGCCGTTCTATTTAACCGCGCCGCTGATCCGCAAGTTCTTGGAAAGCGCCAACCCGCCATTATCGCTGACCGTGATCGTGCAAAAAGAAGTCGCCCAACGAATATGCGCCGTGCCGCCCAAAATGAATTTGCTGGCGGTTTCGACGCAGTTTTACGCCGCGGCCAAAATTATTGATTACATTTCCAAAGGAAATTTCTGGCCCGTGCCCAAAGTTGATTGCGCCATTCTGCAAGTCATTCCGCGCACGCATATATATGAAGGGGGAGGGACCGGCAAAAAATTCACCGAACAATTTTTCAAAATCGTAAAAGCCGGATTTTCCCACCCGCGCAAACAGTTGGCAAACAATCTGGCCAAACAATTAAAACTCAATAAAGAAAAAATCGCCGCGTGGCTGGCCGGCGGCGGCATTGATTCCAACCGGCGAGCCGAAACTCTGACGGTCGCCGACTGGGTGAAGCTTACGCAAACCCGACCGATGGATTATACTAAATAGTGAATACCAAACGCCAAATGAAAACTTTTGCGAAAAAATCATTCTTGCCGGTTTTGTTGGCGTTATTTTGTTTTATTGTCCCGCCACGGACGGCCAACGCCGACCACATCAACTATTATTGCGAAAGCGGACGCGGCGGCGACAACGGCACCCAATGCAACGAAGACGCGATAGATGTAGATGTTGTTTATGATAAGAACGGGTCTCGCCTTGTGCGCACAACAAAATTCACCGTCAAAGCATGGCAGCAATGCGTGAACAAAAAAACTTCCGAAGCCGACACCATCTTCGGCATTTGCCACAAAGATTGTTTGGACAAGGTCATAAATCCCAAATACTATAATGATCCAAAAACTCCCGGAATCCAAAACAACAAGCAAAACATAAAATTGCCGGTGGTTTTGGCATGGGACAATGTGCGCGGCTTTGGCGACAACCGCGGCCAGTACGACGCCTGCACTTACGACAGCCACCATAACGATTGCCACCACCTTGAAAAAGTTAAAACCTTCACCGGCGATGGCTATGGCCCGATTTCCTACCGCATCCAAATCCAAGATGACAGCGCCAACGGAATTGGCAATTTGACCATTCCCACCATAAAAAACGGCCAAGTCGAAATCGCGGATAACGGCAAGCAAGCGTTCTACGCGATACTGGATAAAAACGCTTTCAATTCTCTTGAGGACGCCGGACCGTGTTTCTTCAACTCCACCGATACCTATCATTGGCGAGTGGTCGCTTGCTGCAACGCCAACGGCACCGGATGCAAAGACTGGCCCCGGGATTGGTGGACCTTCACCGCCAGCACCGCGCCCGAACCATCGGTGCCGCCGAATAAAATCAGCTCGTTGATGGACCCGGATTGGAACGGCAAAAATGGCGCGGCGGCCGAATCTTTTAAAGACATTGTTCCGTCAAAAGAACCTCTGCGCTGGTGCGCGGCCAAACTGCCGGCCGAATACCAGATCGCCGGTCGGCCGGTACAATACGCCAAATCATACAAAATCGAAGTTACCTCTGACGAACAAAATTCCTTCACCGAGGAACTCCGCAAAAAAATCACGGATTGGATTTCCTGGATATCCGGGAATTCTTCTTCCGACAGCCAGTCAACCCATTCGCTTTCGATCATCAATGGCGGCTGGCTGTATGAAATCAAGCCGGTTGGCGGAAATATCTACAGCTGGTATTCTCCTCTCAACAACCGCGGGAGCGTGGAAACATGGTATCCCTCGCAAGGCCGCCAGGATTTGGCTTATTTTTCGCGGGAACACATCTATTCGTGGAAACTGCAAAGCTGTACCGACGACATCGCCAAAGTGTGTTTTTGCGATAATGGCGAAGCTAAAGCCGAGTGCGCCGACGGGACATCTCCGGAATACAGCCAGGAATGGAAAGTCAAAACTCCTTTTGAAACAATCTCGTCCCCGGAAGCGATTTCGCCAAAAAACGATCCCGAAGGAAAAGATCCGGTTGGTTTCCCGATCAGCCTTTCTTGGACGATCCCGTCGGGCGCCAATTCGTTTCGCTACAAAACAACAATACCGGGGCTTGAAGAAGGGAAAACTTCATGGAGCAGCATCCCCAACAACGAGTTCGACGACAATTCAAAAAATCTTTTCACCCTGGAAAAATCCAACTTAAAGCTGGACACTTTATATAAATGGCAAGTCCGCTCCTGCGCGCAATTCGATCCGGACGCAACAAAAAAAAGCGGCGGCTTGGATTGCGACGAGTGGTCCGAGGAATTTTCATTCCGCACCACGGGCCGGCCGCCGTTGCAAAGCTCAATGGAACCGAATTTGTCGTCAACGATAACCTTCCCGCAAAATTTCAAATGGGAAAAAGTGCCGGGCGCGAAATCCTATAATTTCAAACTGTTCGACGGCACAACGGAAATTGCCGCAGCCGCCAAAACCGTGAAATTCGGATCGGCGGATTCGGACCGGCCGGGAACGCAAGCCGACTATCCGAACATTTTGCCGCCCGTGGGCGTCGACAGCAAGCCCTACACATGGAAAGTGCAAACCTGCGCCGATGAAAACGGCAAGTATTGCGGCGGATGGCAATCGCAATATTTTAAAACCGCGCGGCCCGAAACTCCAACGCTTGAAAATCAAAACCGGACCAACGGTTCGCTCAACGACGCCGGTTTTTCATGGACGGGGCAAACAAAATACTATCAAGTGACAATAAACTACGAAAAGGGGACGGTGGAACAATCCGACTGCGATTTGGAAAATCCGATTGTTAACAAAATTATCGATAAAAATTCCTGCTCCGTTTCAAACGGATGCATTCCTTCAAACATCAAAGGCTCCTGCGTCGGCACCTATAAGTGGACGGTCCAACCCTGCGTCAACCCCGATTGTTCCGACAAAGGCGACGATAACCGCCTGTCCGATTCGTTTCTGGTTGTCAAGCAAACTTCCGAATCAAAAGACACTGTCGCGGTCTGCGGCCAAACTTTTAACAATTCAAAAACCAGTTGGGACGAAACCGAAAAGTGCGAAGTCAAGCATATTTTTATGATGATAAAAATAATAATCGATTTCTTTCTCTTTAAATTGTCAATTATGATCCTGCCGATATTGGCATTGATCACCGGCGGGTTTTTCTACCTTGGCAAAGAAGGGCCCAACACCGTCAAATACATCAAGGACGCATGGATCCGCATCGGCATCGGTTACGCGATACTGTTTATGGCTTGGCTTTTGGTTTCATGGATCATGGCGGCCGCCGGATTCGAAGGCGATTGGTGGAAAATATTATAAAAAAAATTTATAATGAATTTAATGACATACAAAAATTTCGGATTCGCGGCATTGTTTTTATTTTTCGCGCTGGCAACCCCGCTTTTTTGCCGCGCCGAAAACGCGACCACCACTGTTTTTAATTTCGATCAAAGTTGCGGCGCCACCATTAACGGCCCGGCGAGCATAATATGCAAAAACTACCAAAGAGGCTCCCAAACATCGGTGGAAACCATTGAGGTCGCCACCTGCATTTGCGCCAACACCTGCTTGACTATGCCTCCGGATCATTACTACTACGACGATCCGGTCGCCAAAACCCGGCAGACCGATGTCAACGCCATAACTTTGCCCGTGGTTCTGGCTTGGGACCCCGTGGAAGCTTGGATGAACGAAGCCGGCGAATATGTCTGGTCCGGACTCGGATTAAACGGTCAAGAAACCGTAACTTCCAAAATCTTCGGCGCGCGCTCCTATCTTCTGGAAATCGACAACGCCAACCACGAATTAAACGAATCCCAAAGCGACGGCGGAATTTTCCGCCAGATATTGAAAACCACGGAATTTAACCCAACCGACCAGTTCTACCCCTGTTTTTTCAATTCCGGCCGCAAGATAAAGTGGCGCGTACGGCCCTGTTGCGGCGAAGACGGATCATATTGCATGCCCGCCGAACAAGCCGAATGGTGGGAATTTACCACCAGCTACGCTCCGGAACCGATAATCGCCAAGGACCCGGATTGGAACGGCCAAAACAAAGCTACCGGAATACCGTTCAAAGGATACCAGATAAAATGGTGCCGCGTACCGTTGCCGGAGTCCGGCCAATTCGCGAAATCTTACCGGCTGATGGTGACTTCGGATGAAAAAGGCTCCAATACCCTGAATTGCCATCCTTTAATGGTTTCCAACGGCCAATGCCGGGATGACGATATTTTAGCCGATTCCAACGAAGGCGAAGTCAGATATATCACCGACCACGACAATGTGGTAAAAAATATTTTTCCGGTGCAAGGCCGCCAGGATCACGCGCTTTTCACGCGCAACCGCACCTACGCGTGGAAAATGAAAACCTGCTTTGACGATACTGCCGCCAACTGCAGCGATTACGGACAAACTTGGAAATTTTCCACCAAAAACGATCCGATTGGAATTCCGGAAGCGGTTACTCCAAAAAACAGCGTTCAAGACAACGACTTGGCGGCGCTGCCGTTGAGCATGTCATGGACGATACCCGACGGCGCCAATTCGTTTGTGTACCAAACATCTTTCCTTGACGGAGACCAAAAAACCGGCGATCCGATTGTCCCGAACAATAATTCCGGCGCGGCGGAAAAACTTTTGTTCGATGCCGACAATTTAAAGCCCGACACCCAATATAAATGGCGCGCCAAAGCGTGCGCCAAATTCGATTCCACGGATTGCGACGGCTGGTCGGATTGGTTTGTCTTCCGCACCACGGGCCGGCCGGCAAAAAACGATTCGCTGGCGGTAACAACCGGGATTCCGGCAACTTTTTCATGGGAAGCGGTTCCGGGCGCGAAATCCTATAATTTCAGCATCGGCAAAACCGGCACGGCCGGCACGATAAAAATTTTAAACGATTCCGATCTGTTAAAAAACCCCAAACACACTGTGGGCTATCCCGATATCGACCAGTCGCAAAGCTACTCTTGGAAAGTGCAAACTTGCGCCCACGCGGACGGAAAAGTATGCGGCGAATGGAGCCAGGAAAAAACTTTCGCCGCGCCGACGCTAACCGCCGCGGCCAATATAAAACCCGCCATGGAATCAACGATATACGCCGATCAGCCGGCGCAAAATATTTCATGGGACGCGGTAACCGGCGCGTCCGCCTATCATTATATTTTATCTCTAGCCATATCAAAGGAAAAACAAGAATGCATCCAAGAACCGATTGAGAAAACTATTCCCCGCGTTTCCGACACGGTGCAATTGAATTGTTTGGGAGAATATCATCTGATCGTCCAGCCCTGCGTGGACGCGGCTTGCAAAAGCGGGGGACCGAAAAGCGAGTTGAAGTTCACGCTGGACCAGCATATTCCGGCAAACAAATCCTCATTCGCGGTTTGCGGCACCGCCTATGACGACCCGGACACCCAATGGAACGAAAGGGAAGCGTGCCAACCCAAGCACACTCTTTTGTCGATAAAAATCATCATTGATTTCGCGCTGTTCAAACTGTCGATCTGGCTCCTGCCGATATTGGCGCTGGCCACCGGCCTGCTTTTCTATTCGCCTTTCGGCACGCCCGAGCTTTTGGATAAAATCAAAATATGGTGGAAATACATCGGCATCGGCTACGCGCTGTTGATTTTCGCGTGGATTATCACCGGCTTTATCCTGCAAATAGCCGGCTTCCCGGGATTATGGTTCAAAATTCTGTAAATCTTCGCTCTTATGAAACTACCCGCGCCGCTAATCATAGTTTTGTTTTCAATCGCCGCTTTGGCAATGTCTGTTTACTGGCAGTTTTCCGGCGGCAGATTAAACATCGGCGGCAATAATTTACAATTCCCGGAATTCGACAAATCGGTTTATTTAAAAAACCCTTACCAAAAAGACCCTGAAGCGGCAAAAGAACCCTATGTTGATTTCACCAGCCCGGACGGAAACTTAACCCTCAAATATCCGTCGGCATTTTCCGGCGGCGAGACTTTGTTTGGACAAGAAACCCTGGCCAAGCTAAAATTAAATAACATCCTGCTGTTTGCCTATCAAATTTCAATTCCCGATCTTCAACCTTCATATATACTGGCGTCGGAAACCAACGGCACCACCACCGAAGACATCGCCGAACAAATAAAACAGTCCCTCGGCCGGCAACAATGCGCCGCCAGTGTCCAAAATGCCAGCTCAACCAATCCCGCGATATTTGAAATAATCAACGCCGGCTATGAATGCGCCGATGCGATGAACGGCTTCAACAAGTGGCAATCGACGGCCGCGCTGGTCAAAAAGGAAAACGGCTTCTATATTATCGCGGCGATCACCACGGACAAAAATTGGCCCAACATCCAAACCGCCGCCCAATCTTTATTTAACTCGATATCAATCAGTGTTTCCGAACAAAACGCGACCGGCACGATCGCGACCGGCACGGAAGAAACGATCGAATCCAAACCGTAAAAATTATTATCGATAATTATGAAATTTTTTTCAAACAGAACCGGCGGCATTGTTTTGGCAATTTTATTTTTTGCGGTTATCGGCTTCGCGTTCGCGGCCAACGCGGCCGATAGCGCCACCACCACTTTCAAATTCCAAGCGCAATGGCCGGCATCGCCCATGGGCACCGACATCGCCAAAGAAACCAACCCGACGGTAGCGCTTGGCATTAAATATATCTACGAATGGGGAGTGGGGCTGGGAGGTCTGGCGGTTTTTATCGCGCTGATAATCGCCGGTTTTGAATACATCACTTCCATCGGCAACCCGTCGAAAATGCAGGATGCCTTCAACCGCATCCGCGACGCGGTCATCGGCTTGGTGATCCTCCTTTCCTCTTACGCAATTTTATCGCTGATCGGGATAAATCTAAACTCAATAAAAATCACTCCATTCCAGGAAAATTTTTCTTCTCAAGCCACCACCTGCAAAAGCGCGGAAAAAGAACCCGCCCCCGATTGCTGCAAAGACAAAGACGGCGATCAGATCAAAAATTGCAAAGACGAATATTATACCTGCATCGGATATGATCCCGCCGCCAACAAGGCCGGTTATTGCTGGCCGAGATGGAATAAAGCGGAATGCAAATCCGCAAAAATTATCTATGAATCGGGCGGCGATTATTCAATCAATGATTTCGACAACGAACATACGATTGATCCTAAAAAACAAATCGGGTCGGTGGTATTCTACAGCGAATCGAACGGCGCGGGCGCGCCGTGTTACGACCCGACATCCGACGACGAGTCTCTGCGAGATACCAAAAATCCGGTTTGCAAATGCGGCCTGCAATTATTTACCAAATCAAGCACGAACACCGGCGGCGGGATAACCAAAGAATGCGAAAATACCGATATTTATGTCGCGACGAACAACGAATCGCTCAAAACATATGTAAACGCCAAAGCCACGGTTTGCGTTATGCTCATCAAACAATAAGATATGCTCAATATGATTTTTACAAACGCAAACCAAAAAAAATTCGATCTAAAAAAACACGCCCTGATTTTTGGCGGAGCGGCGTTGTTCGCCATCTTTCTCTTTGGCGCGAAAACGGTTTTCGCGTTTGATGCCGATGGCGTAAAAGGCGCCGCGACCGCGGGGCTGGAAGATCTTTTATCATTTGTTTCCGGCACGATTATCTGGGTACTCGCCGCGCTGGCATCGCTTTGGCTCACCACCACCGCTTTGCAATGGCTGATCAACAATCAAACTTCGCTGATAAATTTCAACAATGGTTTCATTTCCCACGGATTGGCGGTCACGCAAGGACTGGCTGATTTGCTGTTATTGCTCGCGTTCGTGGTCGCGGCATTTTGCATAATTCTCAAATTATGGGATTTTGAAGCCAAGAAAATAATACCGAAACTGATCTTCGCGGCAATCGCCACTCGTTTTGGCGTGCTTTTGGTCAAAATGATGGTGGATATCGGCAATGTCGCCATCAACACGATTATGGCCAATAACGGCGATCTGCTGTCAAAAGCGACCTATGATTTGATGTCCGGCGCGATATTCTCAATCGCCACAACGCTTGCCGCCATGGCCGCGCTTATGGTGTCATACGCGATTCCGGTGGTCAACCTTCTTTCCATCGGCGCGACAATCGGCAGCATCGCCACGGCGGCGGCCACCATATTGGGAATCAATACCGACCCGGCATTGGGCGCGATTGGCAACGCGACTATTTATTTTGCCACCAATTTTGTGGCAAAAGGAATATTCCAGATTTTCGCGTGCACCATATTATCCGGCATATTTTTGAGCTATATCGTTTTGTTCGTATCGCGCATCTTTATGCTGCAAATCCTGGCCGTGATCTCGCCCCTGGCCATTATGGCTTATGGCTTGCCGCAAACTCGGCGTTATTTCGGCGATTGGTGGAAATCGCTGGTAAAGTGGACATTCGCCGGTGTTTGGGTCTTATTTTTCCTTGTATTGGGGCTGGGATCGGCGGATTTTATTTTGTCAAAAAATTATGAAACGGACGCGGTCACGGATGTAAAAGCTCTCGAAGGAATTCATATGGACAATACTATGTTCTATTATTTGTTTTTAATCGTTTATCTGGCTTTGGTAAAAAGCATGGCCGGAAGCGACGCGGTAATGGCCGAAATGTTCCGCACGGCGATGGTGGGCGCCGGCGCCGTGGCATATTCGCATGTGGTCAAACCGACATTAAGCGGCGCTCGGAAAGGCGCCATGCGCAGTTATGAAGACGCCGACAAGCGCATCGGCACGGATAAAGAACACTTCTATGACAAAACCGTTAAACACATTTCGGGCCTAACCGCCAATATCGCCAACGAAAAAACAATGTCAACCTGGCGCGGCGCGTTTTCCGGCGATCCGAACAAGGTCAGCGAAATTGGCGAGAAAGCCGGCAAGACATGGAATATCAGAAAATACAAAAAATTCTCGGATATTGGCTCTTTGATAAAAGAAGAAGTCAAGGAAGCGGGCAAGGACAAAACCATTGAAGACATTATGGCCAAAGGAGCGAACGCAAGTTCCGAAGAAGCGGTTTGGGCGATGCAAACCGCCAAATCCGAAGATTTGCCCGATCTCATTTCCGGTTTCGGCAAAAATACCGGACGCGATCTTGATTACGCGGTTAAATATGGCTTGATAAAACCCGGAGTTATGGAAGCGGCCGCGCGATCGGGCGGGTTGGAATCATCGCAGCAGTTAAGAGATTATTACAAAAAACAAGATAAACAAGACTTACAATTAACCAAGGTTGAAAAATTTGCCAACGCAACACCCAGCACGCTAAGCCCCCAAGCGCAAGCCGAGGAAAATGAAAAAATGCGCGCCAGAGTAATGAGCCTCAAAAGCGCAACCGTCCGAAGGGACACTTTCAAAAAACTTCCCGACAGCGTCTTTGCGGACAATAAGAACATACAAGCTATGCTGATCAGCGGCGGCACCGATATGATTGGCTATTCAAGAAGCATCAATAAAGAAACTTATAAAAAAATCGCCGCGGTCGCGAAAGACAACTTTAAAGGATTGGCAAAGGCCAACCCGGACCTTGTAAGAGCCATGGCCCAGGACCCCAATGATATAAACGGTTACGGCGCTTTCATCCCCGACGACATCAAGCAACAGGCGGAAAACGACTACCAGCGCCGCGGCGATATCACTTACAACGAAGCGTTGAAAGAAATAGTCGAAGGGCTGACATAAAATCCAAACCACCGACAAAAAATCGAGCCGCGGCCTGGCTCGATTTTTTGTCAACAACCGCCTTCGCATAAAAAAAGAAGCCCAGCGATTCAGCGCTGAACTTATGTAGTAAACATTATTTATTTTCACCTCCTTGATTTCTCCCGGATTTATGGAATTTTTTCCCACCATTGCTTGCCACTTTATGATCGTTGCTTTCCGGTTTTCCTTTTTTCAACTCTTCTTTAAATAGAAAAGCTGTAGTTAGTTTGTCTTCGTTGGTCGGTTCTTGACCATTCTCATTGTCATTAAATAGCCCCGCAAGCACGGCAATGCGCGCCGCCTCGCCTCCTTTTTCGATCACTCCTATCTCATAGTCCATACCTTCGCTTATATTTTTCATTACCACCCTTCTGCCTTGGGAACGAATAATGTCCGCACGTCTTTTAAGTTCTGCCTCCTTGATACCCGTTAAGAGCTGTTCGTAATCACCAACCAAACCCTTCCTTTCGATTACGATATTAGTAATCTCCCGGCCGTATTTATTCATTATCTCTAAGCAGAGACCGGCCATTTTAGGTTTCCCTATCTGTGCAACTAATTTAGCTTCTGATCCTGCTCCTATTTTTGGCTCTGTTTCTATTTCTATTTCTGGCTTTGGCTCTAGCCGCCTACCCATATGCTCAAGAAACCGCTCTGCCAGATCTTTATTTTCTTCAGTGCCAACCATTACACCTTTAAGCGCCTCGACTGGAGGCGGCGTTGGGTTTTCTTTTTGTGACGCATCTAAATCTTGACCCTCATAGATCAGGATAGCATTCTCCTGCCACCAATCCATAAGAGCACCCCTGACGAGCCGAATCATTAGATCGTCGGAGTTAGGAATCGAAACCCACGCCTTATCCAAGTGGCGAATCTTATAAATGATGGTCACCTGTACCCACCATGGGAATCCAGATTTATCCAGCATGGGCTCTTTTTCGGTGACATCGAAAGCAGTATCAACTTCCGTCACCCTGATATATCTCTCCCATTCCTGACGTTTCACCAATACGGTGCCCTTCCGCGTATACCAAACTATTTCGTGTTTTGGTGCCCGTGCCAAAAGCCACAAATTGCCCAAATAATAATGGGCGAAGTTATCAGCCAAGTAGTGGTTCAAATTGAAAGTCTTTGTTCGCGGTTCTTCATCTATCTCAACGCCGGTCTTGGGTTCTGGCACTGGATCATCTTCGCCGGTTTCATGGTTATATATATAATCCATCTTAGTAACATAACCCGCGGCATCGACATAATACTTATCCAAGTTAACGAATGAACCAACATATTTACCGGTGCTGGTCCAGACATTTTCCATATCTTTGACTTCCGTGCTTTTGCCATTTATTTCAACGACTTTCACAAATGGCCCTCCGTCTAACGGATTTATTTTGGCGCGCGACACCTTTGTCGGAAGAAACGCCTGGATTATTGTTCCAGCGTAACCCGAAGGCGGGTTGCCGTAAAACACACCCCATTTGGGCCCAAACATAATTGCTGCGATTACCGTAGCTCCTGCGATAACTAAGCCTGCCCCCGCGAGAATTGGCAAAGAAGACCATCCTAACGAAGGTATAAGGCTCCGGCCAGCGTCAATAAGATCGCCAGCCCCATTCCCTAAATTTAATCCATTCCCGCTTGCATTTCGCGCTGCACTATTCAACCAGCTATTGTAAATCGTTTCTGACGATGTCATCTCAAATCATCTCCATATCTTTTTTTGTCCATCATTCGATTCACCCTCGTTTCGAGAGGGGATATGAAACTTTAAATACCCGTAATTTTAGGGTAAATACTGGCATTATTATGACAGAAAATTTATAAATGTCAAGGTTTGAAAGACAAAATAAAATGGCGCGATTATCCATAAAAAATTGGATCATTCGCGCCCTTCGTACCACCATGCAAATAATGCAATCCCTGCCAATGCTACATACGGAGCGTATTGGAGAACCGGCCAGCCAACTTCTACAGCAGAAAATGTACCGCTGAACAAATAAGGCAAGAAGTCCGTTGTGCTTAAATACTTGCGGTTGTACAAGTAATTAGCTTCTATGGCGGTGACAACTGCCACACCGCCAAGTGGAATTATTGCCAACCATGCAAGCCTGCTGGTTTTCTTAGAAAGAAATAATCCTAAAACCAGCAAAACCAACGCGATAGCCGCACCCCAGATAAGCGACAGCCCTATCGTTTTAAAGTAAAACGCGTTGCCGTCAACCCTGAAAATCAAAGGGAACAATGCGAAACGACACACCATTCCACACAAAAAGATTACACACTCCACTATGATTAAGTCTTTTAACAATTTAGCTCCTTTAATCATTAAAGTCCTCCTTTTTTTCTGTTTGCTATTATAACAGAAAAAATCATTTTGTCAATACTTTGCCCGACTGGGGCAAGTGGTATACTTAAATATTATTTAACTTTAAAATTATGATCCAACTCGATGAAGCGAAGTTTGACGAACTTTTTCAAAAATTGCCCGAGGATTTGCAAGACGCGATCTACGCGCAAGCGAATTCCGAAAACATCCAAAAAATCTGCGAACGGAACAATATGCCGCAATTATTGGATTTTATGACCCGCGGAATAAAAAATATTTATTTGGGGGCGCTGTCGCCCAATGATTTTTTCGCGGCGCTGAAAACCGAGATGGAGGGGAAGGGCGGAATACGGCAAGTTACCACCGAAATCAACAATTTTTTGCTGTTTCCCTACAAAGAGTCGATCGAAAAAATTTATAATTTGCAATGCCAGCCGCAAGCCGGCGCGGCCGCGGCAAGCCCCGCCGACGCTGTCGCCCAGCAACCCGCGCAAACTCCAGCACAAGATTCCGCGCAAACGCAAGAGACGGATCAACTGGCACAATAATTTTGTTTTCTGTTGCAAAAAAACTCCGTCTTTGGCGGAGTTTTTCTTTTGCGATATTTTTCTATGTGGTATACTTAATTATTAAATATACTTTTTGTATGAATTTCGTTTTGCCGCAATTTATCGACATGGAAGCCAAAATCGTCGGACCGCTGACGCTCAAACAATTCGCGTTCGTGGGCGGCGGCGGCGCGCTGTCGTTTATAATTTATTTTTCGCTGGGCAAAGCCAGCCTGCCGTTTGCCATCGCGCTGATCGCGATAATTATGGGCGTTGCCTGCGGCCTGGCGTTCGCCAAAGTCAACGGCATCGACCTGCCCACGACGATCCGCCACTACATAGCGTTCGCGATGTCGCCGCAAATATACCTCTGGAAAAATTTTGCCATGCCAAAACAGATCGCGGCCACCCAAGAAAAAGTTCTCATCAAAAAAGCTCCCTCCGGCGTGAAAATCGAAACTTCGCCCAACCGCGACAACCTCCAAAAGATCCGCGACTATCTTGAAACTATATAAACAAAATCCGAATATCGAATTTCGAAATCCGAAACAATATCGAAATTATAATTTTCAAATGACCGAAACAAATGCAAAACACTATGATTTGGAAAAAAGAACCTGCGAATTTGCGCGAAGAATCCGATCTTTCCTCAAAAAATTGCCGAGAAGTATTTCTAATGTAGAAGACAGCAAGCAGCTTGCGAGATCATCGGGATCAATCGGAGCGAATTATATCGAAGCAAACGAGGCACTGGGCAAAAAGGATTTTAATATGCATGCAAAAATTTCAAGAAAAGAAGCGAAAGAAAGCAGGTTTTGGTTAATGTTAATTGATTCCGGGAGCGACGAATCATTGCAAAAAGAACGAGAGGCTTTGGCCAAGGAATCCGAAGAACTTATGAATATTTTTGGCGCAATCGTAAGAAAATCGGAATAATTAGTTTTGAACATTTCTTTTTTTGAAAATTCGAATTTGTTTCGGATTTCGAAATTCGATATTCGAATTTAAGTTTAACTGTATGGCAATTTTATCAACTCAACAATTTCTCGAGATCGATCAGATCAAAGAGGGGATAATGATTTTGAAAAACAAGGGGTTGCGGGGGGCGATGATGGTTAATTCCATAAATTTCGCGCTGATGTCCGAAGACGAACAGAGCGCGATCATCGGCAACTACCAAAATTTTTTAAACTCATTGGATTTCCCGCTGCAAATCATCGTCCAAAGCCGCAAGCTCAATATCACCAGCTATTTGGATAAATTAAAAGATTTGGAAAACCGGCAAAACAACGATCTTTTGCGAACGCAAATCATCGAATACCGCAATTTCATCAATGAAATCGTCGCCGGCGGATCGATAATGAACAAATCTTTTTATGTAATCGTGCCCTTCCAGCCCATGCTGATAACCGGCATCGGCGGGACCAAAGACAAAGACGGCAAAAAAATCGACCGCTCGAAAACCGCGGAGCTGGCCCAGGAGCAATTCAACCAGGGACGGTCCCAGCTAATGCAGCGCATGGAGTTCGTGGCGCTGGGATTGCGGCGCTGCAGCCTGCAATGCGTGCCGTTAAACAGCCTGGAATTGGCCGAATTTCTCTGGAGTACCCATCATTTGGAAGAATCCGAAAGAGGATATTATCCGGAAATCCCGCCAGAATTGATCCAGTAGGATCAATTCTGGAAGTTCGAATATCAAAATCCAAATATCGAAACAATATCGAATTTTCAAAATTCAAATGACCGAAACGGAATACTGTATTTTGTTTTGAAAATTTAGATTTTGAAAATTCGTGCTTGTTTCGGATTTCGAATTTCGTGCTTCGAATTTGAATTTTATCATATGGCTAAAAAAAACAAGAAAAACGCGGTACCGGGTCAGGAACTGCAAATGAAAACCATCACGATTAAAGACATCGTGGCGCCGTCGTCGATAATGCTGGCGCCGGATTATTTGAAATTAAGCGAGCGTTGCGGAAAATCGTTCTTTATTTTTTCCTACCCGCGCTATTTGAATTCCGGCTGGTTCACGCCGGTTATCAATCTGGACACGCCCATGGATGTGGCTTTCCACATCAATCCGATCGACACCGCCAAAACTTTGCGGGACTTGCGGAAAAAACTCACTGAAGTGCAGGCCGAAATCATGGAAAGGGAAGAAAAAGGGCTGGTGCGCGATCCGGCGCTGGAAATCGCTTATCAGGATTTGGAAAGTTTGCGCGACAAACTCCAAACCTCGACGGAACGGATGTTCCGCCTGGGAATTTATCTAACGGTTTACGAAGACAATTTCGAAAAATTGCGCGACATCGAAACCACCCTGCGTTCGATTCTCGAATCGAAATTGGTATACATAAAACCTTCGATGTATCAGCAAAAAGAAGGATTTATCACCACCTGCCCCTACGGATTGGACCAAATACAGATATACACGCCCATGAACACCGGGCCGCTTTCATCGACATTCCCGTTTGTTTCGTTTGATCTAAGCGCCAACGAAGGGATTCTTTACGGAACCAACCTGCACAACAATTCGTTGATATTGTTCGACCGCTTCAGCCTTGAAAACGCCAACAGCGTCATTTTCGCCAAATCCGGTTCGGGAAAAAGTTACGGCGTCAAACTGGAAATTTTGCGTTCAATGATGCTTGGAATCGACGGCATCGTGGTCGATCCGGAAAACGAATTCAAAACATTGGCGGAATCCACCGGCGGATCGTTTTTGAATGTTTCTCTGGCGTCTCCCTACCATATCAATCCGTTTGACCTGCCCGAACCGCGCGAAGACGAAAACCCGGCCGATGTGATCCGTTCCAACATCATCAATATCGTGGGCCTGGTGCGCATCCTTTTGGGCGGCCTCAATCCGGAAGAAGATTCCATCATTGACCGGGCCTTGACCGAAGTCTACGCCGCCAAAGACATTACCCCCGAAACCGACCCCCAACTGTGGCCGGAACGCACGCCGCTAATGCAGGATATGGAAGCGGTGCTTGAAGGCATGGACGGCACCGATTCGCTGGTGCGCCGCATCCGCAAATTCACCCAGGGCACATATTCGGAATTTTTCAACCAGCCAACCAACATTTCCATGGAAAAACCCCTGGTGGTTTTCGGCATCCGCGACATGGAAAACGAACTGCGCACCGCGGCAATGTACATTATTATGCATTACATTTGGAACAAAGTGCGTTCAAAACTGCGCAAGCGCATCCTGGTGGTCGATGAAGCCTGGGTACTGATGCAGAGCGAAGACGGCGCATCGTTTTTATACGGACTCTGCAAACGCGCGCGCAAATACTGGCTGGGAGTTTCCACCATCACCCAAGATGTGGCCGATTTTATGCGCTCGAATTACGGCGCGCCCATCATCACCAACTCGTCTTTGCAATTTTTGATGAAACAATCTCCGGCCACCATCGATGTGGTCCAAAAAACATTCAATCTCACCGAAAGGGAAAAAGGGTTCCTGCTGGAAGCCGAAATAGGCGAGGGATTATTTTTCGCCGGACAAAAACATGTGGCGATGAAAGTGGTCGCATCGTACATCGAAGACCAAATCATCACCACCAACCCCGAAGAAATCAACAAAATCAAAAAAGCCAAAGCGGAAATGCAGCCGCCGCAATAATCCAACAAAAAAACGCCTTTTGCGAGGGCGTTTTTTTATTGAATTATCGTCCGCCGGCTATTCTGGGTTTAATCACAACCTTTCTTTCCGGCCCCAAACCCCGGCTTTCAGTCTCAATATCGTCCCGCCGGCTCAATTCCATATGGACGATCCTCCTGTCATAAGCGCTCATCGGCGCCAAAGCCGCCTCTCTTTTGGTCCGCGCCGCTTCGTCGGCGGCGGTTGCCGCCAATTCTTTCAAATGCCGGTTGCGGTTTTTTTTGTAATCGTTGATGTCCAAATCGACATAGAGCGGTTCCGGACGCGATTTTCTCATAATCATCCGCAAAAGATGCTGGAGCGCCAGCAAAGTTTCGCCGCCCGAACCGATCAACGTTTGCGGATCGTCGACTTTGGCCTCAATGCAAACCGTCAAATCTTTTTGCGGCAAAACCGAAATCCGAACTTCGGGCGCGATTTTCCCGATTAAATCTTCGGCAATTTTTTTGGCATTCTTTAGATCGAAATTGTTATCTTCTTCCATATCATTTTTTCTTTAATATATAATATTGCTGGACAATCGAAAACAAGCTGGTGGAAATCCAATAAAGACTCAATGCCGCCGGCAATCCCCAAAATATCAATACCGTGATCGCGGGAAACACATACAAAGATTGGGTTTGCATCATCGCCGCGAATTGCTCGCTCTGGCTTTTTTCTTTTTTGTCGGATTTGTCCGGCGTCTTGGGCATCATCATTTTTGTCTGGACAAACTGCAATACGGCGGCGGCAACCGCGAACGCCGGAAACGAGGCGGAAAGATTTATCGCCCCAAAAAATGCCGGATCGATAGCCCCCGGATTGGGAACAAACCCATAAAGCATGGAAAGCGAACTGTCTTTTGAGCCGTCCAAAAAAACGCGGTACAGCGTCCACAAAACCGGAATCTGGATAATCAAAAACAAAATACTGCTCAACGGGTTGATTTTGTTCTCCCGCCACAATTCCATCATCAATAACGCCTGTTTTTCTTTATCGTTTTTGTATTTTTCCTGTATCTCCTTCATCCGGGGCTGTATTTGGGCGGTAACTTTTTGAACCCGGATCGATTCGGCGGCAAGGGGATAAAGAAGCACGCGGATCAACACCGTGAGCGCGATCACGGCAAACCCGAAATCGCCAAGATATTGGTATAAAACGACCAAAACATTAAAAAACGGCTGATAAAGAATGGCGTCAAAAAAATTCATGAATTGGGTTAAAAGCGCAAAAACCAAAGATTAAAATGACAATGCAAAATGTTAAAATACTAAAATTCAAACATTTTGCAATTTTAAATTGTCATTTTTCATTTTGATCTTTCAATTTTAAATTAGACAAAACCCCGGACATTGCCAAAAGCTTTTCCACGCCGGCCGCCAGTTCCCGGTATTCCTTCTTGTTCGCGCCCGGATTCGCGATAATAACGCAATCGAAACCGGGCAAGACATTCTTTAAAATCGCCGCGGCCGCGGCGCGCAACCGGCGTTTAAGTTTGTTTCGCGCGGTCGCGTTTTTAGACACTCGTTTGGATACGACAAAACAAAAACGCGCGACCGCCGAATCGTTGGCCGCCGTTTTGCATACCAACAAGCCGAACCTGCGGCTCTTCGGGCTGGCAAGCGCCCGCTTAATCTCTTTTTCTTTTCTAAGGCGGTTGGCCGGCGGCAACATGGATGTCAAAATAAATTGGGTTCTTGCGTCGGGGTATTGGCCCCGCCGCAACCGGAAGATGTTTCCTCCGAACTCCTCATTCTTTTTGTCCCCCGCGGCGAGCCGACGGGGAATAAAGAGAATTAAACGGTAAGTTTTTCCCTGCCCTTGGCGCGGCGCGCTTTTATGACGCGTTTCCCGCCCGTGGTTCTCGAACGCTTGCGAAAACCATGCGCCTTGCTCCTTTTTCTTTTCTTCGGCTGATAAGTTACGCTCATATGGTTGTTTTAATACAACCCCATTGTACTCTAAAGCGGCAAAAAGTAAAGGCTTGTTTGGCGCGTCCCTCGACAAATCCATTTAAAAAATGATAAGGTGTCAATAGTGTTAATTTTCCGGTTTTATCCACATTTTACCCATATTTTTCCACAAGTTTTCAACACAGGAAACCTGTTGATTTTTTACGCGAATTGTTGTGTGTTGTCTTTTTTTTGAGAGTAATCGGACGAATTGTTGTGTAAAAATATTTTTTGTTTTCATTTTTTCTTGTTTTTTTTCGCGAATATCGGCGATTGCCAAATAATTTTCGCCGCGGTTGATATTGGGTTATAATAAAAGACTCCTCTGCAATCAAACACTTGATTTACCAACATGACCAACGAAGAAATCTGGCAACCAATACTGGCGCAAATCCGATCAAATGTTTCTCCGGCGATTTTTGCCACATGGTTTAAATCCACCTATGTTATTTCGATAGAAGGCGGGGAAGCAACCATCGCGGTTCCCAATTTGCTGGCGAAAGAATGGCTTGAACAAAAATACCGCAAACAAACAATCGGTTTTTTGCGATCTCATAACGAATCCGTCCGGGAAGTTTTTTTCCGGGTGGTCAAAGAACCGCCGCCAAAAACCGAAAAAATAAAATCCGCCAACGGAGCGATTTCCGGCGGGCAGCTAGGTTTTGACGAATTCAAATTCAACAAAGACACCAATCTTAACCCAAAATACGATTTCGATTGCTTTATCGTCGGCTTGCATAATGAATTGGCTCACGCCGCCGCCGTCGCCGTCGCGGAAAAGCCCGGCGAAAATTATAACCCGCTCTTTATTTACGGCGGCGTCGGTCTCGGGAAAACCCATCTTTTGCAGGCGATCGGCAATGAAGTAATCGCCCGTTTTAAAAACAAAAAAGTCCGTTATATCCCGATGGAAAAACTAACCTCGGAAATCATTACCGCGATCCGAGGAGGAACCATTGAAACCTTAAGGGCGAAATACTTGGACACCGCGGTGTTTATCGTCGATGATGTCCAATTTATTTCCGGAAAAGAAAGAACTCAAGATGAATTTTTCTATATTTTCAACACCCTTTACAACAAAAATCTCCAAATCGTACTGTCTTCGGACCGGGCGCCCAAAGCCATCCCGGAAATTTCCAACCGCCTGCGGTCGCGCTTTGAAGGCGGAATGATCGCCGATGTAAGCCTGCCCGATTTTGAAACCCGAGTGGCAATATTAAAAACCAAATGCCAACAATTGAATATTTCATTCTCCGATGAAATACTTTCAATAATCGCTTCTTCCGTGCAAAGCAACATCCGCGAACTTGAAGGGGCGCTCACCAAATTGGCCGCGCACGCCAAATTTAAAAATGTCGCGCCGACAATGGAAGTGTGCCAAACGATTTTATCGTCAATCAATCCTAAAAAAATTATAAATGTTAAAAAAATAATCCAAGACACGGTTAATTTTTACGATATCAAAGAAAAAGATATTTTATCCGATTCGCGCAAAAAAGAAATCGTCAAGCCGCGCCAGGTAATAATGTATCTGTTAAGAGAGGAAATGAAATCGTCTTTTCCTTTTATTGGAAGAAAAATGGGCGATAAAGACCATACCACCGTAATGCACGCCTATAAAAAAATATCCAACGAATTAAAAGAAAATGAAACATTTAAAGAAGAAATCAATCTTTTAAAACAAAAGATTTATAACTCTTGATGTGTTGATAAATTGTTAATACCGGCGGGGAAAACAATACTGATAAAAACCCTCATTAATTGTGGATTGCCGCGGCGCAAAAATTCCCGCCACTTATCAACAATTAAATCACCCCACAAACAGAACCGCTTATCCACAATTTATTCAAAGGCAAGTTATTCTTAAATATAAGTTTTACACAACCACTAATGATATTAATAAATCAATTTATTAAATTTTAATAAATACCATTAATAAATCAATTAAAATGAAAACTAAAATCTTACAAGAAAAACTTCAACTAGCCGTAACTCAAGTGGAAAAAATCACCGGGAAAGATGTAACCTTGCCGATACTGGGAAATATTTTATTGAAAGCCGAAAAAAATTCCTTGATCGCGGTCGCGACCAATTTGGAAACCGGAATATCATGGAAGCTATCCTCAAAAACCGAAGAGGATGGAAGCGTGGTTTTGCCGGCGCAAACATTTTCGGGATTGATCAGGTCTTTTCCGGGCGGATCGGTTGTTATTGAAACACAAGGAAATTCAATTACAATCATCAACGATCGCCGAAAATCAAATTTAAACGGATTATCCGCGGATGATTTTCCGTCGTTGCCGGTTAACACCGAGGGGGAACAACTCATGATTCGCGCCGATGTTTTATGCCAAGCGTTGTTGCAAGTGGTGAATTTTACCAGTTCTTCTTCGGTTAAACCCGAGATTACGGGCGTTTATTTGAGTTTTACCAAAAACGAAATTAAAATTGTCGCCACCGACAGCTTCCGGTTGGGAGAGAAAACCCTTGTCGGGCAAAAACAGCAGACATTATCCAAAGACAAATCAATAATTCTTCCGTTGCGGGCGGTAAAAGAAATAATTTCAATATTTGGCGACAAACAAAAAAACATAAATATATTTTTTACAAACAACCAAATAACCATTGATTTGTCGCCGGATGACGATATAAACCAACCTCATATTCAGTTTATCAGCCGGCTGGTTGAAGGAGAATTTCCGGATTATCAGGCGATTATTCCGGTTTCTTTCGCGGCGAGTATCGTTTTTTCAAAAAAAGAATTATTGAATCATTTGAAATCAGCATCGCTTTTCGCGGGAAAAAACAACGAGATAGGCGTAAAAATAAACGAAAAAGAAGCGGTGATGGCGATTTCCAGCAAATCGTCGGATTTGGGCGCTTATGACAGTGAAATGAAATTGGACGGCGCGGCGGGAAAAAATATTTCAATCACTTTTAATTGCCGCTTTTTGGAAGACGGGTTAAATTCGATAAAAAACGATAAATGCGTTTTTGAGTTTTCAAACGAAGACGGCCCCGGAGTTTTAAAACCCGCCGACGATCCAAGTTTTATTTATATTTTAATGCCGATCAAGAAAAATTATTAACCGCCGACAAAAAAACTCCTCTAAATAAGGAGTTTTTTTGTCGGTTATGGCGCCGGGAATGACTCGCGGGGGTATCCGGGTAAAACCTTATCCATAAACGCGTGGAACACTGGTCCGGCAACCACCGAACCGGGTTCTTTTTTTATGGGTTCGTTGTCGCTGTTGCCCGCCCAGAGACCGGCGGCCAGCGATGGAGTGTAGCCGATAATCCAACCGTCTTTATAGTCGCTGGTGGTCCCGGTTTTAACCGCGACATTGTATTCAGGGAAATAAAGCGGCGAATTGGCGCCGAAAATCGGCGTGCGCGCGGCATTATCCGAAAGAATACTGCTGATTAAATTGGCGCTGCGGGCGCTTAGAATTTTTTGCGGAGTTTTGTTGTTTTCGTAAATCGCGAATCCCTTGTTGTCGGTGATTTTCACGATCGCGGTCGCGGGCATACGATAACCCTGGGTGGCGAAAACTCCGTAAGCCGACACCATATCCAACAATGTGACTTCGCCGCCTCCCAAGACCAACGAGAGGCCATAGAAAGACGAAGGGTTGTTGAGCGTTGATATGCCCATTTCTTTGGCTTTGGCGATACTGTCGTTTAACCCCGCGAGCGAGTTTAACACTTTAACCGCGGGGACATTGAGCGATCCGGCCAGAGCGCTGCGCAAAGTAACCGCGCCGCGGAAAGTCCCGGTATAATTTTGCGGACAATATTCTTTGCCGCCCCATTTTCCAAAACATGTCGGCGTATCGTTGACGATAGTGGTGTCCGAATAACCTTTTTCAAACGCGGTGGCGTAAACAAACGGTTTGAACGACGATCCCGGCTGGCGTCCGGGAGGCATTACCGCGACATTGTATTGCGGGTCGAACAAACAGTTTTTTCCCGCGACGCATCCTTCCGGATAGGGGTCGTCGTAATAATTGCCGCTGCCCACGGTCATCGCCAACACTTGCCCGGTTTTGGGGTCGAGCGCCACCAGCGCGGCGTTGTAAGCGTAATACGCGGCGTTTTTTTTAACTCCGTCGCGCACAACTTGTTCGGCGGTTTGTTGCATGTTCCAATCCAGCGAAGTGTGCACGGTTAATCCGTTTTCTTCCAAAAATTGTTTTCCGTATTGTTCTTCGAGTTGTTTTTTTACCCAGAGGGTGAAATAAGGAGCTTTGATTTCGTTTTTCTTTTCCACAAATTTGACTTCGAATGATTTTGCGGCATCGGCGTCTTGGCCGGACAAATAACCGTCTTCAACCATGCGGTTTAAAACATAATTTTTCCGGTTCATCAATTCGTCAAAATGAGTGGGGTAATATGACGGCAGTTGGATTAACGAAATCAATGTGGCTTGTTCGGCCAGACTGATATCCGAGAGCGGCTTGTTGAAATAATTTATGCTTGCCGCGCCGATGCCGTAAGTGTTTTGGCCGAAAGGCACCTGGTTTAAATACCATTCCAGTATTTGGTCTTTTTCATAGCGCCGCGTCAATTCAATCGCCATGGCGATTTCCCGGATTTTTCTTTCCGCGGTTTTTTCGTTGGTGAGGAAGGTTGAACGGATCAGTTGTTGGGCGATGGTTGATCCGCCCATATTGATTTTTTTGGTTTTGAAATAATTTAAAAACGAGCGGGCGATGCCTTCAATGTCGATACCAATGTTGTTTTTGTAAAAATTTTTGTCTTCGGCGGCCACGGCCATTTTTTTGACCGAGTCGGGAATTTGGTCAAACGATACCCAATCGCGCTTGGCTTCGCCGTATATTTCATATAGCAGGATGGTACCGGTGCGGTCGTATATCTTGGTTGATTGGGCGGTGGTTTTTTCCGAAAATTTTTCCGGCCGCGGCAGATCGCGGGTGTAATAAATAAAAAGCATTCCGGCAAGAGTTATCGCGGCCAAAAACAATACCGCCAGCGCGCCCAACAACCGGGCGAGCGCCAAACCGGTTTTGGCAAAAATGCTTGGTTTTTTCCCAAACCGCAAAAACGATGGAAATTTAAATTTTGACATTTTGGTTGAAATTCTTTAAAGAATTATATTAAGGAAACATCCTTTGGTTGATGGCGGGGTCAATATCCCGACAGCAATGTATTTTTTATTGTAAAATGAAATCGTATGGATATAAATACCGATTCGGAAAAAATTAAAGAAATATTGGCGCGCGGAGTGGAAGAGGCGATCGATAAAGATTCTCTGGCCAAAAAACTTTCCTCGGGGAAACGGCTGCGCGTTAAATTCGGCATCGATCCCACCGCGGCCGACATTCATCTTGGCCATTCGGTGGCGATGCGCAAACTCGCGCAGTTTCAGGAATTGGGGCATACCGCGGTATTGATAATCGGCGATTTCACAACGCTCATCGGCGATCCTTCGGGCCGGACGACTTCGCGGCCCGCCCTGACCGAGGCGCAAATTCGGGATAACATGAAAGATTATATTCGGCAAGCCTCGAAGGTGATTGATATTGATAAAGCCGAGATACATTACAATCGAGAGTGGTTTGGTCAAAAGCCGATGTCGTTTTTGATGGATTTGGCGGGCCGTTTTACCGTGGCGCGCTTGATTGAGCGCGAAGATTTCCAAAAGCGCCTGAAAGAAGGTTTGGATGTGAGCATGCTGGAGCTTTTGTATCCGCTCTTGCAGGGTTATGATTCGGTGGCGGTTTCTGCCGATATCGAATTGGGTGGCTATGACCAGCGGCTTAATTTGTTGTTTGGCCGCAAAGTCCAGAGAGCGTTTGGCCGCCCCGAACAGGATGTGATGACCGTGCCCTTGTTAATTGGCACCGATGGGGTTAAAAAAATGAGCAAATCGGTGAATAATTATATTCGCATCGATGAAGAACCGGCAAAAATGTTTACTCAAATTATGGCGGTTTCCGATCGTTTGATGTGGAATTATTTTGAATTGCTGACCGACGCGCCGCAAACGGAGATTGCCGAATTGAAGTTAAAAACGGAAAAAGAAATTGTTCACCCGCGGGATGTTAAAATGGATTTGGCCCATCGGATCGTGGCCATATTTTATGACAAAAAACAGGCGGACGGCGCCAAAGAAGAATTCGTCCGCGTGGCGCGGGAAGGCAAATTGCCGACGGATATTCCGGTAATTGCCGTCAAAGAAAAATCGCTTAGTTTGCCCGAGTTGCTGACCGCGCTGGCCGCGGCAAAATCAAAGGGGGAAGCGCGGCGTCTGGCCGAGCAAAACGGGGTTAAAATCGACGGCCGAATAAAAAACGATTGGAAAGAAACAATCGAGGTTAAGCCGGGAATGGTTGTCCAAATTGGCAAATCGAAATTCTACAAGATTGCGTAAGTTGTGGATAACTCTGTTGAAAACCGTGTGTATCGTAGGGGCGAAACCATGTTTTCGCCCGCATTTCCCGTTTGGCAAAAATCCAAATCCAACTCGGGCGATTACACGGAATCGCCCCGACAAATGCAATGCGAATTACAAATTTAAACTGCGAATAAAATATACGAAAAAGCTGTTGAAATTTGATTTCAACAGCTTTTTGTTTTGAGAAATTGAAAATCGCGGTTTGAATTTACAAATTTAAACTGCGGATAAGATATGTCGCCGCAATCGAGAGCGCGTCGGCCGCGTCGTCGGGTTTGGGGATTTCTTCCAGCCGCAAAATTTTTCTGATCTCGCGCTGGACATCTTTTTTGTCGCTTTTTACGAATCCGGTGATGGTCATTTTAACTTCGATGGGGGTGTAGCGGTAAACCGGCAGGCCCTTTTTGGCCGCGGCGAGCAAAATAACTCCTTGGGCCTGGCAAACCGGCACAATGGTTTTGGCGTTCTTGAAAAAGAAAACATTTTCCATCACCAAAGCCTTGGGTTGGTATTGCGTGATCACCCGGCCCAAATCATTGTGTATCTTTTTCAACCGCTCGGGCAAAATCATATCCGGCGCGGTATCAATCGTGCCGTATCCCACGCACTTGAGTTTGGACGCGTTGGTTTTAACCGGGCAAACCACCCCAAACCCGGTGGTGGCCAACCCGGGATCAATTCCTAAAATTATCATAAATTATTGAATTTTGGGGGTCGTTCCCCTGCGTAATCGCAGGGGTGCGACCCCTGCAAGACCGCATTTGATTATGTTATCCATTATACGCCCGCGCCGCACGGATAGCCATCTTGACAAATCATTATTATGCTATTTTTGCCCTATGAGGCCTACAGACTCTTTCTCTTTACTTGACCGCGACGAGGACGGGTGGGCTGGTCTATTGTAAGACATGAGATGTATAAGTGCGCCTTATTTTTTTATGCAAATCTTTGAATTTGGGGGATTTTGAGGATGAGAAATCCTTGGGATGGGCAAATTTTGATAGTTTTGGGGGCGGTGGTTGACAAAAAGTATTACTAAATGGTAAGATTTTGATACAAATAGTGATACTTTTTAATAAAAAAATATGATTTACCCCAGAAAAATTTATCAAGAGTTGAAAGAACATCTTGCAAAAAAGGAAATCACTGTCTTGACGGGGATGCGGCGCACGGGAAAAACCACCTTGGTAAAACAGTTGTTAAAAGAAATTGATTCGGAAAATAAAATTTACTTTGACTTGCAGATTCTTGCCAATCAGGATGTTTTTTCGCCGCGAAACTTTGAGGCAATCGTGGAATCTTTAAAGCGGCGGGGGTTGGATTTTTCCCGCAAAACATATGTTTTTTTGGATGAAATTCAATTGGTGAAAGAAATTCCCGGGATTTTAAAATATCTTTATGATAATTATGACATTAAATTCGTGGTTACCGGGTCAAGCTCTTATTATTTGAAAAATCTTTTTACCGAATCGCTGTCCGGGCGGAAAAAAATTTTTGAAATTTTTCCTTTGGATTTTGGCGAATTTTTGGTTTTCAAAAACATCAAAACCGCGCCGGGCGGCGATTGGCAAAACAAAAAATTTGATTCGGCGGAATATAATTGGCTCAAGGCAAGCTATGAGGAATTTGTTGAATATGGCGGCTTTCCGCAAGCGGTTTTGGCGCAGTCAAGCGACGAAAAAAAAGATTTGCTGAATGAAATTTTAAGCTCTTATGCCAATATTGATGTGGCGGCATTGGCGGATTTTGCCGATCGAAGAAATGTTGCCAACCTAATCAAAATGCTGGCTGGGCGCGTTGGTACTCGGTTGGATTACGCGAAATTATCAAGATTGAGCGGTTTGGCGCGTCCCGTGATTAAAAATTATCTTGATTTGTTTGAGGGCACTTATTTAATTTCAAGAATCCCTGTTTTTACCAACAACAAGGATCGTGAAATTGTTAAAGCGGAAAAACTCTATTTTTGCGACAGCGGGATGCTGGGGATTTTGGCGGATGTCGGCGGCGGAGCAAAGTTTGAAAACGCGGTTTTCGCGCAATTGCGCGCGCGGGGCGAAGTTAGATATTACGCGTTAAAAAATGGGCGGGAAATTGATTTTATTTTTGATGAAAAGTATGGGCTTGAGGTCAAAGAAACTCCGATAGAGTCGGATGAAAATAATTTGGCCGAAGTTGCCAAAACGGCCGGCGTCAAAAATTATCGGTTGATTGGCAAAAATTTGTCTCCCGCTTTTGATAATTATATTTGGGCGGGAACTATCCGCTAACTAACATAAAAGCTCCGCTGGCGCGGAGCTTTTATGTTAGTTAGCAAAGTTTAAGAGTTAAAGTTCAATGTTTATTTCTAATCTTTCAAGTTGGAATACACTTCCTGAACCGAGTCGTTGTCGTTTAACGCATCCATAAAGCGCCGGTTTTGTTCTTTGATTTTTTCGTCGCTTTCGATTTCTTCTTTGGCCAGCCATGCCAGCGAAAACGATTCAACTTTTATTCCTTTGGCTTCCAGAGCCTTTTTGACCGCTTCGGCGTCGGCCGGGGAAGTGTGGACTTCCAGAATGTTTTCAAACCAATAGATATCGTCGGCGCCGGCTTCAATGGCGGCCATTTCCAGATTTTCTTTGTTTCGCAGTTCCGGAGTTTGTTTTTCCGTTTCCACGATCACCAGACCCTTGCGCTCGAACATCCAGCGGATGGCGCCTTCGCCCACAAGTTTGCCGCCGTTCTGGTTGACGATGGTTTTAACATCGTTGAACGCGCGGTTCTTGTTGTCGGTGATGCCTTCGATTAAAACCGCCGCATTGCCCGGGCCATAGGCTTCAAAAAGGAAATCGGTGAACACCTGGCCTTCGTCGGCGCCGCTGGCGCGAGCGATGGCGCGTTCAATATTGTCCTTGGGCATATTGATGCCCTTGGCCATATCCAGGGCCATGCGCAAGCGCGCGTTGGTTTCGGCATTGGGGCCGCCTTCTTTGATGGCGACCGTGATCAGCCTCACCATTTTGGAAAACGCGGCGCCGCGTTTTTGGTCGGCGATATTTTTATCGTGGGCGATTGTTTTTGCGTGTGAATGTCCGGACATCTTGATGAAATTTTCAATTTTCAATTTTTTGATTTTCAAACGAAAATCCGAAATTGGAAATTAAATAAAATAATTATTGTATTAGTTAATATGGGAGCGGCAATTTTCACAAAAAAATCATCACAAAATCATTATTTTGTGCTCATAAACACGATATTACATTAAGAAAGCGGATTAGTCAACCCGGGCAGTTTTCCGCGGCAATGGGACAGGCGCTTGGCGAGGGTATTGACAAAAAAAACAGAATATACTATAATACGAAGGTAATACAAAATTTGCCGTCGCCAACGCTATGGCAAGGCAAAGAATCCCGAAATTGGGAGTCTGGAGTTTTTTACGATGGGTAATCTGGCTGCGGCTGGGCTATACCTCGGGGAATTCCAAAAATTGGGCGCAGAACCAATTTGACTCCCGATTTCGGGATTTTTTTAATTAAAATTTAAAAATCAAAATTAAGGATATTGCTTTGAATT
>LQYC01004580.1_pt1 | contig 33953 bp, 36 predicted proteins | sample 661771 | NCBI WGS metagenome assembly LQYC01 (sample SAMN03483023, study PRJNA281117) | bioreactor metagenome | isolation source: benzene-degrading methanogenic enrichment culture from a contaminated... | place: USA: oil refinery in Oklahoma | collected 2011-05
CCCCCCTTGTTTGTTCCCCCCCCATTAAATCCAAAGTCGAGCAGACTCACGACATCTTTAAAATGATTTTTAGAACCTAACACACAGACCAAAAGATTTTTTCCGTTTTGCTGTGCTTCTCCCACAAAACACTTACTGGCACGGCGAGTGTAGCCGGTTTTACCACCGATCATTCCCGCGTACGTGCCCAGGAGCTTATTGTGATTTCTTAGATAAATCAATCGCTGGTTGGGGCCTTGGATAGACATTGATTCGGTTTGGACTATTTCCCGAAAGGAGGGATTATTCATCGCATATTTAAATATCAAGACAAGGTCCCGGGCGGTAGAATAATGATTCCTTTGATCAAGACCATGAGGATTGCCAAAGGAAGTGTTGTTGGCTCCGATTTTTTTTGCCTTAAGGTTCATGCGCCGAGTAAAATTCGCAATTGACCCAGCACTTCCTTCAGCGATTACGATACAGGCATCGTTAGCTGAGTTCAGCAGGATGCAGCGCAAAAGATCATCCATTCGCCATTCTTCTCCAGGGCGGATTTCGACTTTACAGGGCTGCACGAGACTTGCGGCCTTGGTGGCGCGGACAACTGAATCAAGTCGGTCATTTTCTAAAGCGACAATCGCGGTCATGACTTTGGTGGTGCTGGCAGGAGGCAAACGGAGATCGGGACTTTTTTGGTAAAGAATAGCCCCAGTGTCCGCATCCATTAAAAAAGCAGCTTTGGCAGTGATAAACTGGTTAGGGTTGATTTTGGCTTTGGATTTATCAGGACAAAATATTACAAGAAAGATGATCGAGAAAATAATAACGATAAGTTTCTCGGATAAAGTTTTGACCATAGGAAAAAACCTCAGTCCTCTAAAATAAACTCAGACGAAAAACTGGTGTGTTATTTATTGCTCCGGCAAATTAAACAGCACAATATGTCATTCCCACCCAGCCTTCGCGTGGATTAACCCCAGCGGGAATCTATAAATAATAATTCTGGATTCCCCCGAAGCCAGTTCGGGGGAATGACACCGAAAGATTATGGAGATATTTATTTGACGAGGCAATAAAATTACAGGCAATGGTTTTTCAAAGTATTACTTTAAATAAATCTCTCTATCTCGTCAATAAAATTTTAACATCTCAAAGCGTGAAAATTTCTCCGGTGTTAAAAATACTGAAGAAAAGAAGAAACTTATGCGCTCACGAGATTACCATTGTATAAAGTGAAAGATTTTGTTAGAATATTAATCATTAATCAACCTTGATGAGTTCGTAAAAAGTCAAAATTCGCGGGTTTTGTCATGCTGACCCTTCGACGAGCTCAGGGTGACAGTGTCGAAGCATGAGGTACTATCAATTTACTTATGTTCACCCTTCGACAGGCTCAGGGTGACATCTCCGACTTTTTTACGAGTCCATCAACCTTGATTATTTTGCGGAGAATATTCCTGCGTGATCCCTCGGGAAATCCAAAAGAAATACCGAACTTTTTTCGCGGAATAAAATAATAGAAGGTTTTAACTCATGAAAAAAATTTTAACGGTCGCCGGCTCAGACTCTTCTGGGGGGGCTGGAATTCAAGCTGACCTAAAAACAATTACTTTACTGGGGGAGTATGGTCTGAGCGTGATCACGGCCTTGACCGCTCAAAACACCCAGGGAGTTTTCGGAATCCATCCGGTGCCATTGGATTTTATTTCCTCCCAGTGGGACGCAGTGGTTTCGGATATCAGCGTGGATGCAGTTAAGACAGGAATGCTCTGGGACGAAAAAGTTATAAAGCTCATTTCCCAAAAAATAAAAAAAAGTAAAATCCCGATTAAAGTATTCGACCCGGTTATGGTCTCAAAATCCGGGGCTACCCTCCTTACCAAGGAAGGCCAATCGGCCTTTATTAAGGAGCTGCTTCCTTTGGCCACGATCGTAACCCCCAATATCCCGGAAACAAAAATTCTTTCCCGCCGTGCAATCCGAACTGTCCAGGACATGGAAAAAGCCGCAAAAGAAATTCACCAGTTGGGTGCGAAAACTGTTGTAATAAAAGGAGGACACCTTCGGGGTCAGGCAGTTGATGTTTTTTTTGACGGCAAGGAGATCCTCCATTTCTCTTCTCCCCGGATTAATACAATTCATACTCATGGGACAGGATGCACTTTTGCCACCGCAATTGCGGTTGAGCTCACGAGAAAACCGGATATTCGGGCGGCAATTCAAAAAGCTAAAGATTTTATCACCGCCTCGATAACGGATTTTATTCCCCTGGGGAAAGGAAGGGGTCCGATAAATCCCTATGCTTTTTTTGCGCGGGAAGGAGAAATCTACCGCGCGATTCAAGCGTTACAGCGAGCAATAAAAAAATTTCAGAGCTATCCGACAGGCTCACTTATCCCGGAAGTTCAGTCCAATTTGGGATTTGCTCTTTCTTCGGCAAAATCGGCAGAGGATGTTATTGCTTTTCCGGGCCGGATTATTCGCTTTAAAGACAGCGCCCATGTCTTCTCTTCTCCTGAGCCAGGAGGATCACGTCATATTGCCAATATCATTTTAACGGTGATGCATTTTGACTCTGAGTACCGGGCGGCGATGAACATTCGTTATTCAAAGAAGATTATCCAAAAGTGCCGAGAGCAAAACTGGAACATTAAAAAATTTGATCGCCGGAAAGAACCTGATAGAATAAAACTTAAAGAAGGAGCGAGTTTAGAGTGGGGAATTGGTTCTATCCTTAAAAAATGCGCTTCTATCCCAGATGTTATTTATGATTTAGGAGACGTGGGTAAGGAGCCGATGATCAGAATTTTTGGGAAAAACCCTGAGGAGGTTGTAACTAAAGCATTATGTCTTCTTTAACAACATTAAAAAAAGCTCAATCCGGAGAAATTACTCCGGAAATGGAACATGTGGCAAAAGATGAGGGGATTTCTCCTGAGCTTCTCCGCAACGAGATTGCCGCGGGAAGGGTGATCATCTGTAAAAACAAACACCGCGCGCATGGTAAACCAATAGGGATCGGCAAGCACCTTACGACCAAAGTGAATGCCAATATCGGCTCATCAGAAGCTCATGCTGATCTTAACGTGGAACTGGAAAAACTGCGGGTGGCGATTAAGGCGGGAGCGGACGCGGTTATGGATTTAAGCACCGGCGGGCCAATTAAAGAGATTCGCCAGGCGGTTTTAAAAGAAGCATCAATTCCAATCGGCACGGTTCCGATTTATCAAGCCGCGATCGACACCATTCAAAAAAGAAAGAAAGGGATTGTGGAGATGTCCGCGGACGATATTTTTTCCACGATCCAGGAACAGGCTGAAGAAGGAGTGGATTTCATCACGGTTCATTGCGGCATAACCAGGCAGGCAATGGAGAGGATCAATCGCCAGGGGCGGCTTCTGGATGTGGTCAGTCGAGGGGGATCATTTTTAGCTGCCTGGATGGCTTATAATAATAAAGAAAATCCTTTATTTGAAGATTATGATCGTTTGTTGGAAATCGCCGCGGAGCATGAGCTGGTTCTGAGCTTGGGCGATGGACTTCGTCCCGGGTGCATTGCTGACGCTACTGATCGAGGCCAAATTCAGGAACTGCTTCTTTTAGGCGAGCTTACCCAGCGCGCTCATGAATATGGTGTTCAGGTAATGATTGAAGGCCCAGGGCACGTCCCGATTAATCAAATTGAAACCAATATCCTTTTAGAAAAAAGGCTTTGCCACGAAGCTCCTTTCTATGTCTTGGGACCAGTGGTTACCGACATTGCTCCCGGGTATGATCACATCACTTCCGCGATCGGAGGAGCCTTGGCTGCCTCGGTGGGCGCGGACTTTCTCTGTTACGTTACACCTTCCGAGCATCTTCGCCTCCCTACGGTAGAGGATGTTCGCATGGGAGTGATTGTGACCAGGATTGCTGCTCATGCTGCAGATATTGCTAAGGGGATACCATCAGCGATTGAGCGGGATAACCGGATGGCTCGGTTCCGCAAGGAACTCAATTGGGAAGGGCAGATTGATACCTCTATCGATCCCGAAACCGCGCGGAAGCTTTGGGAGGGGAGCCCTTCCAAAAATGGAACAACCTGTACCATGTGCGGGGAATATTGCGCCATAAAATTAATCCACACTAAAGTAAAGACCACCTGTAAAAAATAAGCTCATCCCGGCTTTCTTCCACCATTTTTATTGTAGTCTTTTGGAGGCGCTGTCATCGAAAGCAAGTGATCGTGCCAGGCAGACAGGATCTCAAAATTCCCAAAATAGACTTTTTCAGGAAGGCCCAGTTATTTTTACCTTGAGGCCTTCCAGTCTAAAATAAGGGAACTCTTCAAAGGTTCTATGCAAGCGTAACCTTTACCCGTTATCTTCTTTTGGCCCCAGGCTTTTTCTCCCAGAGGGGACACCCCTTCTTTTGTCGTAATCACCAAGGGAGCAGTCCACATTTAGCTCTGGCTCCGCGCTGATTCCCCACAAAAGCCATCCGATAACATAATCTTTTTCGATGATGTCTTCCCGGGGACCCCATTCTGCAATCAGATTTTTTATTTCCTGATGACTTATCATGCTTTTATCTCAGCATTAACTCTCAGACTCCAACGTCTGTTATATACGCCCTTGTTCTTTATTGCCGGATATCAAAACAAAAAAAGCCAATCACCTCTATTTACGGCAATTCGGCCCTATTTTTTCTCCTCAATCGTAAAAACCTTCCCATAAGACACTCCCTTTTTTCTGTCTCTCGATTAACTCGTTTGGGGTTTGATATTTTTTACCTTTTTAACCCTAACAGGGGAAAAAGTCAACAAAAAGCAAAAGTTGTTAAGAGGATAGAGTGTATTTATTGCCCTCTTTAAAAGATCATATTACCTTTTTTTGCCGAACACAAAACACGATTCGCTCCTCAAGGACAGCAAACTTGATTTTTTTTTATTCCCTGTTAGAATTAACCCTAATTTCAGAACCCTATCAAAATGGAGGATACGATGGCAGGAGTAAATAAAGCAATTTTGCTTGGCCGCCTGGGCGCTGACCCTGAAATTCGGTATACCAGCAACGGAACCGCGGTAGCAAACTTCAGAATCGCCACCAGCGAACGCTGGAATAATCCGAATGGGGAAAAAGAGGAACGCACCGAATGGCACCGCATTGTGGCTTTCGGGAAACTCGGGGAAATCTGCGGGGAATATTTAGCTAAGGGCAAGCAGGTTTATATCGAAGGAAGGATTCAAACCCGCACCTGGGAAGACCGGGATAAAAATCAGAGAACGACCACGGAAATAGTCGCCACGGTAATGCAGATGTTAGGCTCAGCAGGAGGAGGAAAGGCGGCTGACAAAGAAGAACCTTCTTATGCGGAGGAACCCGCAAAAGATGATGATATCCCTTTTTAAAAAATGATGAGTTTAGCGGGCTGTTGAAAAACTCATGAAACATACAATGTCATGCTGAACTTGGTTCAGCATCCCTGCCTGCGGCAGGCAGGTAATAAGATCAAGATGCTATGAGACCCTGAACCAAGTTCAGGGTCTCAAAATAATAGTTTTTCAACAGCGCCTGCTGGGGTAAAAATGAAAAGGCCCTCATGAAGAGGGCCTTTTTTGTTTGCGCGATGAATTTTAATACATTCCGCCCATTCCGCCACCCATTCCACCCATCCCTCCTCCTGGAGGCATTGGGGAATTTTCTTTCTCTTTAGGTTTTTCCGCCACGCACGCCTCAGTGGTGATAAGCAAACCAGCCACACTGGCAGCATTTTGGAGAGCGGTTCTCACTACTTTGGTTGGGTCAATGATTCCTGCGGCAACCAAATCTTCAAACTTATCGCTCTGAGCATTAAACCCAAAGGAACCTTCACCGGTCTTTACTTTCTCTATGACTACCGACCCGTCAAAGCCGGCATTCTGGGCAATCCACCGTAAAGGCTCTTCCAAGGCCTTTTTAATAATATTCACGCCTGCTTGTTGTTCCGCATTCTCGACCTTCAGCGCATCCAGCTTAGCAATGCAGCGAATGAGGGGAACACCGCCGCCGGTAACAACCCCTTCCTCAATTGCCGCGCGGGTAGCATGGAGAGCGTCCTCTACGCGAGCCTTCTTTTCTTTCATCTCGGTCTCAGTGGCCGCGCCGACATTGATCACCGCAACCCCGCCAACCAGTTTGGCTAAACGTTCTTGTAATTTTTCTTTGTCATAGTCAGACGTGGTCTCTTCAATCTGAGCCCGGATCTGTTTAATCCTTCCCTCAATATCACCCTTCTTTCCAATACCCTCAACGATGGTGGTGTTGTCTTTATCAATGGTAACGCGCTTGCATCGGCCTAAATCATCAACCTTTAAACTTTCGAGTTTAATGCCGAGGTCCTCCGCGATCATCCGGCCGCCGGTAAGCACAGCAATATCCTCAAGCATCGCTTTCCTCCGATCGCCAAACCCCGGGGCTTTAACCGCAGCGCACTTTAGGGTGCCCCGTAACTTGTTGACCACCAATGTAGCCAAGGCTTCGCCTTCAACATCCTCAGCCAAAATCAGCAACGGCTTACTTGTCCGCGCAACCTGTTCCAGCAAAGGGAGAAGGTCTTTCATATTGCTTATTTTCTTTTCGTTTAAAAGAATATAGGGATCTTCCAGCACACACTCCATCCGTTCAGGATCCGTTACAAAATAAGGAGATAAATAACCTCGGTCAAACTGCATTCCTTCAACGATATCCAAAGAAGTCTCCATGGTCTTTGCTTCTTCTACCGTGATGACTCCATCTTTACCCACTTTGTTCATTGCCTCAGCAATAATGTTTCCGATGCTCGAATCATTATTGGCTGAAATGGTTCCCACCTGAGCAATCTCTTTCTCCTCTTTCGTGGGTTTACTCAATTTCTTGAGCTCCTCCCCTATCTTTTCCACTGCCTTGTCAATTCCCCGCTTGATGTCCATGGGGTTATGGCCGGCAGCAACCAACTTGGAACCCTCACGGTAGATTGCCTGGGCTAAAACGGTAGCAGTGGTCGTTCCGTCTCCGGCAACATCACTGGTCTTGCTGGCAACCTCTTTTACCATCTGGGCTCCCATGTTTTCAAATTTGTTTTCCAGGTCAATCTCTTTCGCTACGGTAACGCCGTCTTTGGTTACTGTGGGCGCGCCCCAGCTTTTCTCCAAAATAACGTTGCGGCCCTTGGGCCCCAGGGTTACCTTGACCGCATTAGCCAGGGCATTTACCCCTTTTAAAATTAAATTGCGTGCCTCTTGATCATACTTAATCTCTTTTGACATCTGAGTTCCCTCCTATAGTTCATTAGGTTTATTTTTCAATGATTCCAAGAATATCATCTTCGCGCATAATTAAATGCTCTTCACCATCCATCTTGATTTCGGAGCCCGAATATTTCCCAAAAAGAACTCGGTCTCCAACCTTAACCTCCATGGGGATCTTTTTTCCGTCATCAGTAACTTTCCCCGGTCCCACGGCAATAATTTGACCCTCTTGGGGTTTTTCCTTGGCGGTATCCGGAATAATAATACCGCCTTTTGTTTTCTCCTCTTCTTCAACCCGCTTTACGATAACTCGATCTTGTAACGGTCTGATCTTCATGGCTAAAATACCTCCTTATGATTTGTTGTTTAGGCTTAAAAAGTAATTGGTTTTGAAAGGTGTTTTTTCGAGGTAAGATTAATAAAGCCTATTTTTTATTTGTCAAGTCCTTACCCAAAAAAATTTTTATAACTTCATGATTTTTTTTAAAAAACACATTAGCACTCTCCCTTTTAGAGTGCTAATAAAAATCAGTTTACTCTATTTTTTATAATAATCAAGGATAAAAATATAAAGAAAAAATATATCGAGCATCCTTTTTGGTTATTAAAAATTATTTTTTTATTATTTTTAAGTACTTGGAAACTATAAATCAAAAAGGAGAAGCTTCCTTTCGCGGAACCTTACGTCAAGAAAACTTAGAGCCGAACGCCTGTCACGAGGAACGCGAAGAGAGCCAAAACCACTTGACACCTGATGGGTATTGTGGTAGCCATTACCTGCAAACAACGGATTGAGTCTTTTCTTTTTTTGTTTAAGATTAGCGTCTTTGGATAGAGCAGCTGGGGGGTTATAGGTACGATTATAATCCCCTTTTAAATTTTTAATCTATTTTTGCGGTGGTAATTGAAAAAAGTTATGGATGATTTTTCTTTGCCTAAAACCTATGACCCTCATCCGATCGAGCAAAAGTGGTATACCCTTTGGGAGAATGAGGGTTTTTTTCACGCCGACGAACAGTCCTCCTCTGAACCGTATTCCATTGTGATCCCTCCTCCCAATGTCACGGGCTCTCTTCATATGGGACACGCTTTAAATAACACCCTCCAGGATATCCTCGTTCGGTTCCATCGGATGGACGGGAAAAATACTCTTTGGCTTCCCGGAACCGACCATGCCGGCATTGCCACCCAATACGTGGTGGAAAAAGAACTGGCAAAGGGGAAAAAGACTCGGAAAAGTCTGGGACGGGAAAAGTTTATTGAGCGGGTCTGGCAATGGAAGAAAGAACACGGGGGGATTATTATCGGGCAATTAAAACGATTAGGCGCATCGTGCGATTGGGCTCGGGAAAGGTTTACCATGGATGAAGGCCTCAGTCAGGCAGTCCGGGAAGTTTTTGTTCGCCTGTATGAGGAAGGCCTTGTTTACCGGGGAGACTATATCATCAACTGGTGTCCTCGTTGTCATACCGCTCTTTCTGATCTTGAGGTCGAATATAAAGAAACGCAGGGAAAATTTTATTTTATTCATTACCCTTTAAAAAAAGGGAAAAAGACCCTTGTTGTGGCAACCACCCGGCCGGAAACTATGTTGGGAGATACCGCAATAGCTGTCAATCCTGACGATGACCGGTATCGAAATTTGATCGGCAAAGAAGTCCTTTTGCCCTTGATGGATCGGGTTATTCCCGTTATTGGTGACGAGTACGTTGATAAAAGTTTCGGAACCGGCGCTCTGAAAATCACCCCTGCCCATGACCCTAATGACTTTGATGTTTCCTCCCGACACAACCTGCCCATAATAAAGGTGATGGATGAGTCTGGCCGGATGAATAAAAATGCCGGCCCCTATAAAGGGTTAGAGCGTTTTGCCTGCCGGGAAAAAGTTGTTGAAGATTTAACCGCTCAGAAACTATTGAAAAAAGTAGAAACCTATGTCCACAATATCGGATACTGCTACCGGTGTAACGAGGTTATTGAACCTTTCCTTTCTAAACAGTGGTTCGTTAAAACCACTCCCCTGGCCAAACCTGCAATTGCCGCTGTCAAGGAAGGCAAGACCCGGATCATACCCTCGGTTTGGGAAAAAACCTATTTCGAGTGGATGGAAAATATCCGCGACTGGTGCATCTCGCGGCAGATTTGGTGGGGGCATCGAATTCCTGCCTGGTATTGCGGGGGTTGCGGGGAAGTGATTGTTTCCGCAGGCGAACCCCAGGCCTGCAAGGCCTGTGGGGGCAAAGACCTAAAACAAGAAGAGGATGTCCTGGATACATGGTTCAGCTCCGCACTTTGGCCTTTCTCCACCCTCGGCTGGCCAACAAAAACTAAGGATTTGGAAAAGTTTTATCCTACCTCAGCCCTGGTCACCGGATTTGATATCCTCTTTTTCTGGGTCGCCAGAATGATGATGATGGGAATAAAGTTTATGGGCGAGGTTCCTTTCCGGGACGTGTATATCCATGCCTTGGTGAGGGATGCAAAAGGTCAGAAAATGAGCAAATCCCTGGGGAATGTCATTGATCCCCTGGTGATGATTGAAAAATACGGGACCGATGCCTTTCGGTTTACTTTAGCTGCCTTGGCCGCCCAAGGAAGGGACATCCGGCTGGCTGAGGATGTCATCGAAGGATACCGGCATTTTGCCAATAAGATTTGGAATGTTGCCCGGTTTGTGCTTTTAAACCTTAATGACTATTCTTTCGATGAAAATTTAGCGGCTCATTATTCCTTAACGGATAAGTGGATCTTAAGCCGCGCAAGCCATCTGATTCAAAACATAAGGAATGCTCTTGACGAGTATCGGTTTAATGAAGCCGCCAGTTTCCTCTATCAATTTATTTGGCACGAGTTCTGTGATTGGTATGTAGAATTCAGCAAGCAGGAGCTATCAAATATTAATGACGAAAGCCTTTCACGTAAGGCCACCCAACAAGTCCTGTTGGAAGTTCTTAATATTATACTAAAACTCCTTCATCCTTTTATGCCTTTCATCACTGAAGAAATCTGGCAGAAACTCCCGGGGAATAAAGGAAGTATCATGATTTCTCCCCTTCCCAGGAAAAATGATTCGTTAATCAACCTCCCGGCAGAAGAAGCGCTGGAAATTATTAAAGAGGTAGTGTATCATATTCGTAATATCCGGGGAGAAATGCATATTCCTCCGTCACAAAAAATTGAAGCTGTCCTTTTTTGCGAAGATGATAAGACTACACGGCTTTTAGAAAATTATCAGAATTATTTAATATCCTTAGCGCTTTTAAAGAGCCTGACGGTCTCAACCTCGAGGAAAAAGCCTCATGCTGCTGCCACTGCAATAGTTAAGGGCGTAGAAATTTTTATTCCTTTAGAGGGGCTGATTGATTTTGGCGAAGAAGAAAAAAGACTTAAAAAAGAAATTTCCAAAGTAGAGAAGGAAATGGCTTTTGTCCGGAAAAAGTTGACCAATGAAGATTTCCTCAGCAAAGCCCCTAGGGAAGTAGTGGAAAAGGAGAAGGAAACGCATCAGGTCTTATTGGGGAAAAAGAAAAAATTGGATGAAAGCATCGCGCGTCTCCAAGAAATGAGGAGTGCCGGGCAATGATCGAAGCAGTTGAAGCCCTCATTGATTTGGCCTTAAGAGAAGACCTTGGTCCGCACGATATAACCACCAAAAGTTTGATCAAGGAAAAAGACCGTGGGTCTGCCACAATATTGGCCAAAGAAGATTTTCTGCTGGCAGGATTGAGTGTCTTTTCCCGGGTGTTTTTTCGTTTAGATGAAGAAATCAGCGTAACCTCTTTTTTTAAAGATGGAGAAGAGGTAAAAGCCGGGGATATTATTGCTGAGATTAAAGGTCCCCTTTGGGTTTTGCTCAGCGGGGAAAGGACCGCCTTAAATTTTCTTCAGCGGCTTTCGGGTATTGCTACGTTTACGCGCATGGTGGTAAAAAAAGTAAAAGGGTATCCGATAAAAATCTTAGATACCCGAAAAACCACGCCCGGGTGGCGCGTGCTCGAGAAAGAAGCAGTGCGAGTTGGTGGTGGTTTTAACCACCGGTTTGGACTTTTTGATGGGGTGCTCATAAAAGATAACCATATTCAAGCGGTGGGAACCATTACCCGGGCCATAGCGCTTGCCCGCTCCAAAGCCCCGGTGACGCTTAAAATTGAAGTGGAAGTCAATACCCTCGAACAAGTTGACGAAGCCCTTAAGGCAAAAGCGGATATTATTATGCTGGACAATATGTCTTTAGAAGCTGTGAAGCGCGCGGTCAAAAAAATCAAAGGCCGTGCCCTCGTGGAAGCTTCCGGAGGCATAACCCTGGAAAATGTTGCATCCGTGGCAAAAACCGGAATTGACGTTATTTCCATTGGCGCCTTAACCAGCGCTTTCCGGGCAGTAGATATCAGCATGGAACTGGAGGGAAAAAAGAAATAATGCTCCTTACCATTGACATTGGTAATACCAACATCGTCTTCGGGGTTTTCGAAGATAAAAAGCTGGTCAATCACTGGCGGATCGTAACCCACAAAGACAAGACCGAAGATGAGTACGGAATCCTGATCGAAAATTTATACCGAGCCGCCAAGATCGATATAGCTGAAACCAAAGGGGTGATTGTCTCCAGTGTTGTTCCCCCGATGGTAAGCACGATTGAGGGCCTTTGCCAAAAGTACTTTCATATTGCCCCTCTTTTTGTTGGTCCCGGGGTAAAAACGGGAATGCCCATTCGGTATGACAACCCTCATGAAGTCGGAGCTGATCGGATTGTTAATGCTATCGCGGCGTATGATAAATATAAGCATAGTTTGGTGGTCGTCGATTTTGGAACCGCGACCACCTTTGACTATGTGTCTCCCCGGGGGGAGTATATGGGGGGCGCGATTGCGCCGGGAATCGTCATTTCGAGCGAAGCTCTTTTTATGAGAGCCTCAAAACTTCCTCGCATTGAGCTGATAAGGCCGGAATCCGTGATCGGCAAAAACACTATTGCCAGCCTCCAGTCTGGGATTGTGTTCGGTTATATCGCCATGGTTGATGGCATCGTAGAAAAAATAAAGCAAGAAGTAAAAACCGATCCCCGCGTCATTGCTACCGGTGGATTAGCTCCTTTAATTGCTGAAGGATCAAAAACCATTGAGGAGGTTGATCCTCTCCTCACTCTTACGGGCCTTCGGTTGATTTATGAGAAAAATTTAGGAGAAAAAGGAGAAGCTGATTAACCATGGTTTTCCTTGCTTACTTTTTTGAAGCATTAGCCAATGTGGTTGATATCGGATTAACCATCTATATGTGGATAGTGGTTGCCCGAGCCATTATTTCCTGGGTAAACCCTGACCCATACAATCCGATCGTGGTCTTTCTCCGGCGCTCAACTGATCCGGTTTTAAATCCCATCCGAAGAAGACTCCCCTTTGCGCTTAGTCGAACGGGGATAGACTTTTCTCCGCTCATTCTTCTCTTGGGGATTATCTTTTTGCAAAAGTTTTTAGTGAAAAGCCTTTTTGAATTAGCCTATAGACTCCATTAACCCGTCAGTAAGGGAGTAAAGCACGATGAAACTAACACCTCTTGATATTCAACAACAACAGTTCTCCGTTCGGTTCCGAGGGTTCGACACCAATGAGGTTGACTCTTTTTTAGAAACCGTAGCCAGTGAACTGGAAGACCTGGTAAAAACAAACAAGGAATTAAGAGAAGAGCTGGAAAGAAAAGAAGCGCGCATCGGGGAATACCACAACATGGAAAAGACCCTGAAAGAGACCTTGTTTATGGCTCAGGCTACGTCCGAGGAAATGAAAAAAAATGCTCAAAAAGCTATCGAAGAATTAAAAGCGAATACCCAGAAAGAAGCAGCCTTTATTGTTGCCCGTGCCCGAGAACAAGCAGAAAAAATGATCGCGGAAACCAATGCCCGGTTAATCAAATTTCAAGAAGACGTCAATGAATTAAAAAGAAAAAAAATAATATTAAAGCAGGAACTACGATCTCTCTTAGAAACCCACTTAAGACTCCTCGAATCATCTTCCGAAAAAGAAGTCCGTGAACCAGAACAAAAACTTTCCAGCGAATCCTGAGGCTTCAAAGATCATCCCTCTCGAAATCCGAGCTCACGAAAGCGGCGTTATTTTTCCGGTAATTGTCCAGCCAAGGTCTAAAAAAAACGGGGTTGTCGGGTTTAGCGAAGGAGCTCTCAAGGTTAAAGTAACTGCGCCGCCTGTGGAAGGTGCGGCTAACGAGGCGTTGATCGAGCTTTTATCTCAAACTTTTCGTATAAGAAAATCTAACATTGAAATCCTGAAAATGAAGACCTCCCGCCGCAAGCTCATTCTTTGCAAGGGAATCAGCATGAACGAAATGAAATCATTTATTAAGAACATTGAACCCTGAATAAGTTTCCTTTAAAAATTTTTTGAACTTTGATAAGGTGTTTTTATTATAATGTCACTTCTAATACCAGGTTGCATTCAAATGCAGATCGAGTCAGGGACGAGGAATCGACGTCGAGGAGTATGACGAAGAGACAACAAAGATATGCACATGAAGGCGACTTGGTATAAAAAATGGCTGCATGCTTTCTGATAACAATCAATCAAAAATACTGGTAAGCAAGGTTACCGCAAAAGGCGACCTTAAAGCCGCAGTAGACAAAGCTGTAGCATTAATAGGGGGTTTCCCTGAGTTCGTTTCCCCTGACGATAGAGTACTCATAAAAGCTAACTTCAACAGCCCTAACCGGTACCCCGCTTCCGCTGATCTTAAACTTATAAAGGCTTTGGTATCATTGCTCCGAGAGTCCGGGGTAAGTAATATAACTCTGGGGGCGAGCAGCGGATTAGCCTGGCAACCTACCGAAAAAGTATTAAAAAAAAAGAAAGTGTTTAAGCTGGCAGAAGAACTTGCGATCAAGCTCATCAACTTTGATGAGGGGGAATGGGTAAGTGTTCCGATCAATGGTGTCCACCTTAAAGCTGTCTTGCTTGCCAAGGCTGCCTTAGATTCAGACAAAATCATTTTTCTTCCTAATCTAAAGACGCACGCTTTTGCCCGCTTTAGCATTGGCCTTAAGTTTGCTGTAGGCCTTACCGAGCCTTTTTCAAGAAGAATGCTCCACGATGAACACCTGGAGGAAAAGGTGGTGGAAATAAACCTTGCCGTTAAACCAGCTTTAATAATTCTCGATGCGAGAAAATGCCTGGTGACGGGCGGACCAGCAAGGGGGAGGAGAAAAAAAGCTCATTTTATTCTGGCATCAACTGACCTGGTAGCCCTTGATGTTGAGGCGCTTAAAATCCTCACGTCTTTTAAAGCAAAGAACCGGCTCGATTTGCCCATCTGGGAACTCCCCCAGATCGCTACCGCAAAAAAACTGGGGCTTGGCGCGCAGAGCGAAAAAGATTATGTAGTGGTAACCGGATAAAATAATTCTATTATAAGCTTTTACATTGTGATTTTTTTCAAGGAGGCTCTCAATGAACACTAACGACCTTTCGGAAAAGTACCCCGCTAAAGGCAAAGAGGTAGTCCATAAGGAAATTGAATCAAAAAGCGTGCTGTTAAACCTTGAAAATGGAAGCTATTATACCCTCAATAAAACCGGCACATTTATTTGGTCTTTGCTGGATGGGAAAATCGCTGTTAACCAGCTTGTTGAATTGCTCACCAAGAGCTTTGATGTCACCAAAGATGAGGCATCAAAAGATGTTTTTGCCTTGATTGCTGATTTGAAAAAGGAGGGGCTCATCGAACTCTATGATAAATCTGAATAATATTAAGTATTTAAAAAGACCAAAGGACACAATTCTTTTTATTAAGACTTTCTTTTCCCTGATTGTCATAAAGGTTCTTCTTTATCTAATCAAGCTTCCTAAACTTTTAAAGCTCCTTGACCCTGAAAAAAAGGTACCCCCTGACGACTCAAAAATTGAATACATATTAAAATTTACAAATTTTATCCTTTTTCGTTTATTCAGAAGCTCAAACCCCTGTTTGCTGAGATCTATTTTACTTTTCAGGCAGTTGCGCATGTCGGGCCGGGAAGTCAAGATTGTTTTTGGGGTCAAAAACGAAGAGGAGAAGCTCAAAGGACATGCCTGGCTTATTGTTGAAGGGAAGCATTTTCCTGAACCAAACGATCCTTCCGGCGAATACCAAACCACTTTTGTCTATCCGTGATGTTAAAGTTGCTTGACATTTTCTAAAAAATTGGTAAAAAGGGAGAGCCAAACTAAAAAAGGAGGAAAAAGGATGAAAGAAACAAAACCAGATGTCAAAAAAGAATTTTACGAAAAACCTGAGGTTAAGAAAGAAGGCCAATTAAAGGATATCACCACAGGCGTACCAAGCTCATAGTTTTAAAAGGAGGAGGCTTTGAAATGAAAGAGACAAAACCAGAAGTCAAAAAAGAGGCATACGAAAAACCAGAAGTCTTTAAAGAGGGCAACCTAACGGATATTACTGCGGGAGAGATAAGTAAGTAATCTGATGAGGAAAGAGAATTATTATTCTGCTAATTTCCCAACGGAAGGCTCCTGCTTAATGCCTATTTCTTTTTAAGGGGAGTTTTAAGGATTTATTGTCAAAATTAAAAGGAGGAGTTAGGTGAAGGATTCAAAAATAGAGGTCATCAAAGAGAGTTACGAAAAACCTGTACTCACTAAAGAAGGCCACCTCAAGAACATCACCGCAATAGCCTACCCGGCCTAACTGTCCTATTTGTTTAAGCAAAAAAACAAATGGAGGCCTATCTATTAAAAGGCTCTCAGAAAAGGGGGCCTTTTTTATAATGGGCAGAAGAGATTGAGCAAAAAAGTTTTATTCAAGGAAACATACTTTATCCACGGCATTTCCCTAAAATTCACTTCCAATAACCGCAATATTTTTTCTGCGGTCAATGGACTTCTCCAGTATTTTCTTTCCCCAAAAACACCCTCTCCACCCTCAGAAGGTTTAACCATCACTTTTTTCGACAACCACGACAATACCGCTCATCAGGGAATAATTCCTGCCGGTTTAAAACTGTTATATTCTTCTTCTGAAGAAGACTTGTTTGATATAAAAGAATTTGGAATTGATAAGATGAGCCTCTATGTAAATGAAGATGATTTTACGTATTATGTAGCCTTTGGAACTACCGGACTTTTTTCTTACAGCATGAAAAAAGGTGTGGCGGAGGGTTATTTAAGAGGACCGGAGGCGATTAATCCCAACCTTATTTCCAGCTTTGTTTTTATTTTTTTATTAGCCGAATTGTTAAAAGGGAAGGGGTATTTTTTAGCCCACTGTTCCGGGGTAGAAAAAAATGGGCAGGGGATAATATTTCCGGGATTTTCCGGAGCGGGAAAAACCACGTCCTGTGTTGCCCTTATAAGGCAGGGCTACGGGTTTCTCGGAGACGACAGGCCCATCCTGCGGTATAATAAAAGTGGCGGGTTGGAGCTTCTTTCTTTTCCCGAACCAATTGACGTCACTGATTATACTATTCGGCTTTTCCCTGAATTAAAGAACTATCGTCTTTTCTTAGACAACCGCAATCTCAGAAAGCAGAGCTTTAATGCTGAAGAACTTTACCCCGGCTCCACGAGGGACTCCTGTGTTCCGAAGTTAATTCTCTTCCCGGAAATTTCTGCGGTCAAAAAAAGCTCCTTGGAGGTTTTTCCAAAGAGCGAAGCGCTAAAAACTTTTCTCCCCCACAGTCTTCTTGCCTTTGATAAAGAGATCGCCAGAAAGCACTTTGACATTATCTTTGACTTAATACAATCGACTGACTGTTACAAAGTAAAACTGGGCGCCGATATCCAAAGTCTTCCCGTGCTTGTGGAATCAGTCCTCTAATGTGGCCAACTAAAGAACAGCAGTTTATTCTTTGCTTTTTGAGGGCTTCCCTTGGATACGAGTCCTGGGAAGGTGTCACCAGCTCCCTAACCCGGAATCTTGACTGGGAAAAGGTTGCTGCCATGATGAGCTGCCATGGAATAGCCCCTCTTCTCTATAATGCACTCCAACAAAACAAGCAAATCGCCCCTCCCCAAAAGGTAATGAAAAGTCTTGCCCAAGAATATATTAACAATTCCGCTCTCGGTCTTTTATTTGAAAAAGCTTTAAAAGAGATTGTGACTCATCTAAACCAGAATGAGCTGCCCTTTGCGGTGCATAAGGGGTTAGGGATCGCTGCTCTTGTATATCCTAAGCCGGAACTTAGACCCTGTGGAGGAGATTTTGACCTTCTCATAAAAAAGGAAGACTATGCCCGGGCAAAAGCCTTGTTGGAAGAGATCGGGTACTGTCTGCTCCACCCTGCCTATGAACAATACGAGATAACCTACATCGGAGAAGTCAAATTTGTTAAACCGAATGGAGGGAAAAAACTGATTGTTGAGCTTCACGTAGAGTTTAACGCCAACCCGTGGGCCAAGGTTTCCGGTTTTGATTTTAAGGGTTTTTGGGATAACCTCGTGCCGGTAAAATATAATGATTTTTGTATTCCCTGCCTCCCGGTGGAGGCTAATCTGTTTTTTCTCATTCTTCATTGCGCCGCCAACCATAATTTTGATCGGTTGATGATGTTTTGCGATATAGATCTTCTCATAAGAAAATACGAGGATATTATTGATTGGGAACACATCGCGACCTATGCCCGCGAAAATCATTGCCGCAAAGCGCTCTACTACTGCCTTGACTATTGTCGGCAGCTCTTGGGAACGCCGGTCCCAGGCTTTTTTTTGGAAAAATTAAACCCTGGTTTTTTATCGACCTTACTTTTGCCTACCAGGCTTCTCTTAGTAAGAGACGGATTGCAACCCAAAAGCTTAAAAAAGTATATGCATGTTTTCTTGTTAGATAACCCTTTCCTTTTCTACAAAAGCGTGAATATGTTTTTGCGCCGCAGTTATTCTGAACATCTTATTAAGAAAAAAACCGGCGCGTCGTTTTTTTAGCCAGTAGTTAATGCCAGGGCTTTTCCGGTTTTGATATTAAGTCACCTCATGTGCATATCTTTGTTGTCTTCTCGGCATACTCCTCGACGCACTAAAGCGTACGCCTGCGTCGATTCCTCGTCGCCGCCTCGATCTGCTTTTGAATGCAACGTGGTATGAGAAGCGATGCGGTCGGAAGGGTTTCTCTTAAGGAAAGCAAGAAGTGTTTCGAACGTTTGTGGAAGACTTATCTTGCGCGTCAGGGCCGGCCAGTTTTCAAGAGCCTTGTTTTGATCCAATTAAAAAGAAATCCTGGCAGCGAAAGCGGGGCGTTAAAAACTCTCGAGACCAATTCGCGAAAGGAGGTATTCTTTATCACCTGCCATGGCGAGATGTGAATCATCCGGTCTCTTATGTTAATGGGTTTAATTACTTTTTCCAGGGCTTGATTATATAAAGCTTTGGCTCGCTCATCGGGCATTGCCGAAAAATTCATCTTATTATAACCTTCCCAACCCTGTTCCCAAAATTTCTTTTGAAGCACCCCCCGTTGGGTCAATTCATTATAGAAAACAGATCCGGGGTGGGGAACAAACTGCGAAAAAGAAACTCCATCTACCCCTGAGGTTTTGATAAATTCAATCGAAGCCTGGAATTCCTCTTCGGTTTCTCCCGGTAAGCCCGCAATGATATAAGCGAGGCATCGGATACCGTTTGCTTTAATCAAGGCAACAATCTCTCGATTTTTCTGCTGAGAGGTTTTTTTGTTAACGTTTTTCAATAAACGATCCGAGGCGGTTTCAAAGCCACATTCCAGCTGAAAACAACCGGCTTCTTTCATCAGCCTCAACAAATCCTGGTCCAAAACATCAACTCTTACCTGGGCAGCCCATTTCACCTTCTGATTGTAGCCATCTCTGATCATTATCTCACAAAACTCTCTCACCCTCGGCTCATTGGTTAAAAATCCTTCGTCCAAAAAATAAATTGCCTCAACATCATAGTTCCTTAATATATGATCAAGCTCAGCAATAATGCGGGCTGGCGAATGCGCCCGGTGTTTCTTGCCAACCGGAAGAGACTCAACGCAAAACTTACAACTAAACGGGCATCCTCTGGAAGTGAGCATTGTTGTTGCTTTAAGCGTTACGTTTCTGATCAAGCTTGGAGATGGCCTGGTGTAAAAATCCATATCTAAAAGATGACGCGCGGGCATAGGCAGAGCATCTAATGCTTCTATGGCCGGCCTCGGAAAGTTTTTGGCTAATGATTCGCCGCTCCTAAAGCAAATACCCTTAACCTCCTCATAACGCGCGCCATTAGCTAATTCAAGCATGGGTGCCTCTCCTTCGCCTGCGGCAACAATGTCAATATCACTACATATCTCGAGCACTTCGGTGAACACAGCGCTTGCATGGTGCCCCCCATACACCACCGGAATACCAGGAAAAAGTGTCTTGGCAATGCGGGCTGAGTTCACTACATCCGGAAACAACTCTGAGGCCGAGCTCAGCCCAATTAAATCGGGGCCGAAAAACCTGAGCCTTTTCTTCATTATGTGGTCAACCTTGTCGATACTCAGCCGATTTTTTCTAAAGAGAACATCCCGCTCTATGATTAAAACTTCGTGCCCCCCTCGTTCAAGCGTGGCCGCAATATAGGCCAGTCCCAGGGGGGTCCAGTGGGGCAAAAACCTTTTTGCGTTAACTGCTGCAGCATCAATGAGACAAATCTTCATAAGGATTCCTCAACAATTATTCATTCCGCAAGATACCATGCAAATCTAAAAAAGAATAGGACCGGATAAAAAACTGCTTTCTGTCATTGCCTCTCGCTTCAAACTGCTTGCCTTATGATAGGCCCATTGCGGAAAGCTCGCGTTCGTGTTCTTCCGCTTCTTCGCGGGTTTTCCCGAGGATCAAGCCTGTCATTCGTGGGCGAGTCCTTGAATATCCGCCTGCTTCAGGGTCGTAACTTGAAAGTGGTAAAAAGACACCCTTGTGCATGGCGGTATAGACACTACTTAAAAGATCACGATAGGTTCCGCTTCCCCGCAAAGCTCGAAACCGCAACACCGTTCGGCCCGAGGTGCGCTGCACGCTCTCGGCAAGCAACAAGGCAGCGGTAGACCCATTAACGCGGAAATTCAGGTCAAATACTACAATCCGATCATCTTCCAGCACTGCCATGTCAATACCCACACAACCATAATATCCTAACGCAAATCCAGCAGCCACCACCCGGGTGCCAATCTCTATTGCCAAAGGGGGAGCCATGGTTGCAGCGTCGATCCAATTCCCCTGGTATTTACCCTGGGCATCACTAATTTGCTCCGCGCAACCTAAATAATGAATTGCACCTTCAGCCGTCGCCGCATAGTTAAGACATAAGTTTCTCTTAATCGGGAGAAATTCCTCAATCACTACACGCGTACAAGACTGAAACAAGACTGTGGCCTGTTTCAGGTCCCGGGATGTCCGGCAGATAACCACATCAACGCCCCCCCCGCTTGATTCGTCGGTTGCGGCCTTCACCACCAGCGGAAAACGATGAGACGAGAGCTCGATAAGAACGCGACCAGGCATCAACATCCGGCGCGCAGGCACATGGCATGGGCTAACCAGTGTGGCAAGATTCGCCTTGTTGTTCAGAAAAGACAACGTTTCCGGCTTAACCCAACAGGCTTCTGGTGGAAGTTCAGAAGCTGGATGTACATGAAGGAGGGCTATTTTTTTTCTCTCATTGTACAGGCTTTTTAGTTTGTGCAGATAATCAGGGGCAGCGGAGTAACGGAACACCACCCGCGGAAAATCAAATCCCGCGTCTCGCAGAAGCTGCAGCCCCTCAGGAGTTGAAGCACCCGCCGCACAGAAAATCGGCATATCTCCCGCAACGGGTATTTGTCCGCCGGTCATACTATCCAGGATAAACTCATCATGAGGCAGCCAGGTGCACGCGTTGGGTGAGGCCCGTGGCGAATAAATCACATCAGAGCCGTAAATCTGACTCAGGCTTTGGATAGGTTTCAACCAAGCACTCACACATGACCCCTGGTATCATGATGACTCTGGCGCATGCTTTACATCTCTATTGGTAAGACGCCACCGAGCTCCCGTGAAATTTCGTGATACCATCACGGCGCCGCTACCTCTTGCTCTCCCGCCTTTTTAGCAAAAAAAGAGAACAATCCTTGGGCGAGTTCGTTAACTATCGAAGCCTGCCTTTCGGTAGTAGTAGTGGTCCACGCAACCGTGGGAGTGCGGTTGGCGTCATAAAGCACCGGCTCCCCGTTAACGAGAGCGTAATCGAATTTACCGTAGTCGAACTTGAGCTTTTTCCGTAAGGCTCGCAGTGCCTCGGGAACAGGTAACCCATCTTCGTGATCTATGGTATTGCTTGCTTTGACAATCGGACTTTTAGAAAAAATACGGTGATTTATCTCATGGTCTCCAAAAAATATCCACTGCCTCAAACAATAATAAGCGCCTTCCCGCTCAGGAAGAAACTTCTCAACCACCAGGTGGGGATTACGCCATGCGGCGCGGGGAACATCCCGGGAGGAGTTGAAAATCGGGTAGTTATGAGGGCGCAAACGTCCAGTCCAGCTCCAGGGCAGCCATTTTGTCAAGCTGCTTAACGCCCAATATAAAGGTCCCCACCGAGACATTTTTTTTCGTTCTGATTTGCCGCCATGGTTAAAATTGCTCTTAACGATCACCGGCCCACAATATGAATCTTTTTGGTTAACAAGACTGGAGCTGATCTTTCGCTTGGAGATATCCCGCGCACCCCCATTGATGATAAGAGGATAGTGCTTACAAAAGGCAAGGTAGTCATCAGGCACAATGGTCAAATCGGGGTGCAATATTAACGCATCCGCTGGTTCAGAATGCTCTATGCCGCGCAAAATTCGGATGCCAACCCCATCATTTTTCCAGGCTTCGAGTAAAAACCTCAATAAAAAACGTCCGATCTCGAAGTTATCCTTGGGATGAACAAGCACCGCGATTTTAGATGGATAAGAATTCATAGTGGTTTCGGTTATAGAGGATATGGACCACGATTAACAAATATCTTTTCTAATAAAATATCTTTTTATATACCTGGTCCTGTGAACAATAAATAAAAGTCTCTCAAAAAAATCGAAGGCGAAAAAGAGGGCCAATGAAAGGTTTTTGGGGCCAGAAAAGGGTCCCCAGGGAAATCCCCCCCTGTTTTTTTCGCAAGCACTGTTGTTCTCTGGCTTATGAGGATTTCAGGGCGGCGTTTACTGTTTCGATGGCAATCTCTATGCTCAGCTTTTCCAAATTGATCACCAGATCATTATTTTCCAGATCATCAATGTCAGCTTTAAAATATTTCTTAATAAAATCTTTCCGCTCCGATTCAATTTTTTGGATGTATTCTTTAGCTTGTTCAGAAGAAAGCTTAAGCCACTCGGTAACATTTTTAACCCGAACTGCCAGTGGAGCTATCGCCCTTACCCGTAAAATTTCTTCTCGGGGAAGAATAAAATTCGCCCCCCTGCCCAATATCACTGCGTTGCCATGTTTTCCTATGGTAGCGACAACCTTCACAAGATTCTGCATATATTCATAACCCCAGAGATGATGTTTTTCCACCACCGATGAAATTATATCATCGATCGCAGAGATCCCCTTTTCGTCCAAAGATTCCACCACTAAAGTTCTCATGTGGGCGTTTTCAGCCACTGCTTGGGTTATCTCCTGGTCAAAGAAATCGAAACTCAATTTCTGAGCAAGCTGTTGCGCTAAAACATGCCCTCCACTCCCGGCCTGCCTTGAAATAGTAACAACCGTTATTTTTTTTTCTTCCTTGTGCGGAAGAGCAGATTTCCATTTATTCACCTGGTCTTCAATTATCTGTTGGATTGGACGAGATTTTTTTATTTTCATGATGCCTCCTGTCTTTTTATTCAAGGAATATTCTTCTTTGTTTATTAATATACTGAAAAAGTAGCCAACCGGTCAAGTAAAATTAATTAAAACCATTTAAAATTATTTAATAAAAAAAGAAATTGTGCTTTTTCGCGTTTCTATCAGGTCTTTTGGTTTTAACGATAAAAACCCCTGTCATATGGTAACATGTCGGATAAGCAGAAAAAAAAGAATTGCTGCATTTTTTTGTTGACATTGTCCTATATGTTGTGGTAATTGAATTTTACGTTTACAATATATGGTATCTTTTATCCCTTAGAAAGGAGGAAAAGATATGGCTACGCCAAAGCAAATAGAGCTCAGGATTAAGTATGCCAAAACATCTATTAACAGTCTAACTAAAAAAGTTGGCATGTATAAAAACAAAGTTAAAAAATTGGAGGATGAAATGAAAAAAGCAAAATCCGCAAAGCCAGCAAAAAAAGCCCCGGCCAAAAAGAAAGCCAAAAAGAAATAACCGTTTTTTGTGCGTCTTTAATAAAACGCCAGGGATGAGGGCCCTTAAACAAATTTAGGGGCCCAAAAATTCCCTGAAGGCATGTTTTTCTTAACTGCCTTTAAGAGAAAAAGGGTTCTTTGCCCTCCGGGGAGGTGAATTTCCTAAAATGGGGAATGATATCCAGGCAAGAAAAAAATTGGTCTTGATCGTGGATGAAGCAGAATCTATCCGGTTTATAATCTCTGAAACATTACAGCTGCTTGGTTATGAAATAGATACTGCTGAAAATGGTGAGGTAGCCCTTCAAAAGATAGAATCAAAAAATTACGATTTAATCATCACGGATTATACGGTCCCAAAAATTAATGGTCTTGAGCTTACGCGAAGGATAAATAAAATTGATCCTTCGCTTCCTATTCTTGCGTTTGCAACCGAGGGACTGAGAGATGAATTTTTAGAAAGCGGAGCTTTGGCCTGTCTAAAAAACCCTTTCAGTATCCCTGAAATTCAAATTCTTTCCCAGGCAATCCTTAGTGATGCTTGTCCTCCCTTTTAATCTTTCTAATAAGACCCACCGAAATTATAGACAGGAACTTGGATCAAGGGTTGTGTCTAATGTAAGCAAACACCTCGGTAGTAGGTTTTGGAAGTCCGGCAATCTTCCATGCCTTAATCGGGTCAGGAAACTGCTCGTAGGTACAATTTTTCGGTTGATGGATATTTTTACAGACCGCCTTAAGGAGGGGAAAGGAATTATGCTTTTTGTAATATTCCCTCATAAACCTTAAAATATCCATCTTCTCTTCAGTAAGGGGACACTCGTGACTCATTCCCTCCCTTTCTGCTATAGCGCAGGCAATATCTTCATTCCAGTCTTCAAAGTTTACCAGATAACCTTCATCATCCACCTGAACTTTTAAATTTTTATATGTAATAATGGGCACAAAACACCTCCTTAATGGAAAAATTTTATGTTAACGAATCTCCTTATAGAAAATCGGATCTTTGAACCCGGCTTCTTCAAACCCCTTTAGGCGAAGTCTGCAACTATCACACTCCCCGCACGCCATGCCATTGGGAAAGGGGTCGTAGCAGCTATGGGTGAGCGAATAATCAACTCCAAGCGCCATCCCTTTTTTGATAATTTCCGCCTTGCTCAGGTTTATAAGCGGGATGCGAATTTTGAACTTTAATTTTCCCTCTACCCCGGCTTTCGTGGCCAGGTTGGCCATTTGCTCAAAGGCATGGATATATTCTGGCCTTGTATCCGGGTATCCGCTGCAATCTATTGCATTAACCCCAATAAATATGTCCCCAGCTCCCAGAACTTCGGCCCAGGCAAGCGCGTATGAAAGAAATATGGTATTCCTGGCCGGGACATACGTCGAAGGAATTTCTTTCCCAATTTCTCCGAAGTCTCTCCCTCTCGGCAAAGATATCCCATCAGAAATAAGAGCCGAGCCCCCTATCTTTTTAAGGTGCACGGGGATAACCAGGTGATCCCTTGCTCCGAAAAACATGGCAATCTTTTCAGCCTTTTTAATTTCTAAAGAGTTTCGCTGGCCATAGTCAAAGCTTAAGGCATAGATTTCAAACCCTTCTTTTTTGGCTATCGCCAAGGTTGTGGTAGAATCCATCCCTCCGCTCAAAAGGACCACCGCTTTTCCCCTCATTTCAGATACCTCTCCTTTTTTTCGGCCAAATTATTTTCTGAATCTGGAGTTGAAGGTGAACGGGCACCTGTTCTGTTAGTATCCACTTGGCAAGCTCTCCGGGTTTTAGTTTGCCAAAAACCGGCGCAAAATGAATGGGCCTTTTTAAAAAAGACCTTTCTTTTAAAAGTGTTATTACCCCCTTGGCATAGTCAAAATCTTTCCGGTTTTCGATAATAAATTTTATTTCATCCTGGTCGGCAAGATAGTTTATATTATTTAAATTATTGAACTGGCACATTCCACTGCTAGGACATTTAAAATCTACTATTTTCACGCACTGATTGCTCACCCTGTTAATATCAAGACTCCCATTCGTTTCCAAAAGAACCCGGTAATTTTTTTCAAGAAGAGTTTCAATGAGCATGGGGGTATCGCTTTGCAGAAGCGGCTCTCCACCGGTAATTTCGATCAGCGTGCAAGGAAATTTTTTGATTTCGTCCAGGATTTCTGTAATGGTCTTGTCTTTGCCTTCCTCGTACGCATACATTGTATCGCAGTACGAGCATCGTAAATTGCAACCCGTAAGCCTAATAAAAACACACGGCCAGCCAGCGTACGAAGACTCCCCCTGGATACTAAAAAAGATCTCGTTAACCTTCAGAGCCAAAGCGCTCCCCAATAATATTTTCTTAGAAGATTATTGCTCTTGATCTTTTAATTTGGTTAATTTTTGCTGTTGCTGTCTAAGGTCTTTTATCACATTCTTTAAAAGAGAAGCCGTTACCTTCTGAATATTTTTATCTAATTCAGACTCAGCTTTATTTTTCTTAAGCTTGCCCAAGCGATCTTCAATTTTTTTAATTTCTTTTTCTATAGATTTTATTTTATCAGACACTTCCCTGCTCTCATAATTTTTTAGAAAATTTACGTTCTTTCAGGTCGTTAGTGAAAAAAGGGGAAACTCAAAAAACACCTTCTCCTTTTAATTTAAAGAGAAATTGCTTTCATTTCAACATAATCTTATAAATTTTTCTTGACAATTATAGTTATTCTGGTAAATTCCTCTCCCTGTTAAAAAATGGAAACTTAAATAAAAACCAAGGCAAAGGGGGTTTTATAAATGCAGAGAAAATATTATTTATTAGCGCCAGGGCCAGTTCCTGTGCCGCCAAAAGTATTAGCGGCCATGTCCGAACCAATCATTCACCATCGAGCGCCAGCCTTTGTTAAGGTTCTGGAAGAGGTTCGGGGGGGCTTAAAATTTCTTTTTCAGACAAAAAACGAGGTTCTTATCCTTGCCTCTTCAGGCACGGGAGCCATGGAGGGTGCGGTAACCAATACGCTTTGTAAAGGAGATGCCTCCTTAGTGGTGCGAGCAGGTAAGTTCGGTGAACGCTGGGCAGAAATTTGTGAGGCTTATGGGGTTAAACCGATTTGTATTGATGTGCCCTGGGGGCAGGCGGTTGACCCAAAACTTATTGCCCAGGAACTGGAAAAAAATCCCTTTATTCGTGCTGTCTTTATTCAGGCGAGCGAGACATCCACGGGGGTTATGCACCCTATTCGGGAAATAGGAGAGATTGTAAAAAAACATGATAATACCCTGTTGATTGTTGATGCTATCAGCGGAATTGGTGTTTTTGATCTTCCGGTCGACAAATGGGGTCTTGATGTGGTAGTTTCGGGTTCTCAAAAGGCCTTTATGTTGCCGCCAGGGCTTGCGTTTGTTACTTTAAGCGATAAAGCCTTGTCTTTTGTTGAAAAATCAGATATACCCAAATACTACTTTAATTTTAAAAAAGAGCTAAAAAAATTAGTAAAGGATAACGAAACAAATTTCACGCCCGCAGTATCCTTAATCATGGGATTAAGGGAAGCCCTTAACATGATTAAGGAAGATGGGTTAGAAAAAGTGTTTAAACGGCATGCTCGTTTGGCTGATGCCACCCGGGCTGCAGCTAAAGCATTGGGCTTAGAACTTTATGCCCCGGACAGCCCCAGCAATGCTGTTACGGCAATCAAAGCTCCAGCCGGGATAGATGGGCAAAAAATAGTAAAAATTCTTCGCGATAAACATAATATCACCATTGCCGGGGGCCAAAGCGAAGCAAAGGGGAAAATTTTCCGGATCGCCCACATGGGATATTTGGATGCTTATGATATTATTATGGTTGTCTCCGCTTTGGAAATGACTCTGAAAGAGCTTGGGGTCTCCGTCGAGATGGGCAAAGGCGTTAAGGCTGCGGCTGAAATATTAGAAAAGGAAATGTAAAAAAGAGGGAAAGAAAAATGATTAAAGTTTTAGTGAGCGATGATCTCTCCGAACAAGGTGTAGAAGTTTTTCGAAATGCCCAGGGAATCGAAGTCGATGTCAAAATCGGCTTAAAACCAGCTGAACTTAAAGCAATCATCGGAAACTATGACGGCTTGGCAGTAAGAAGCGCCACTAAGATGACCAAAGAAATCATCGAGGCAGCTACTCATCTGAAGGTGGTCGGAAGGGCGGGTTCTGGGACTGATAATATTGATAAAGAAGCTGCCACTAAAAAAGGTATCGTGGTTATGAATACTCCTGGAGGCAATACCGTAACCACGGCTGAACATGCTCTTGCTATGCTTATGGCTCTGGTGCGAAGGATTCCCCAGGCTACCGCTTCCATGCGTGCCAAAAAATGGGAAAAAAAGAAATTTATGGGCACAGAAATTTACAATAAAACCCTGGGGGTTATCGGAATGGGAAAAATTGGAAGCGTGGTTGCGGATCGTGCCCGAGGTTTAAAAATAAACGTTATTGTATACGATCCTTTTGTGACTCCTGCTGTGGCCGAACGATTAGGGGTAGAAATAGTTTCTCTTGACGATCTTTTCGCTCGCGCGGACTTTATCACCGTTCATACCCCCAAAAATAAAGACACCGAAAACCTGATAAACAAAGAAGCCTTCAAAAAAATGAAAACCGGGGTGAGAATTATTAACTGTGCCCGAGGGGGAATCGTTAATGAAGCCGACCTTTATGACGCGATTAAATCCGGGAAGGTTGCTGGCGCAGCGCTCGATGTGTTCGTGGAAGAGCCGCCATCAGGAGACCATCCTTTGCTCCAGCTTGAAGAAGTAATCTGCACCCCTCACTTAGGAGCCTCTACCGAGGAGGCGCAGGTAAATGTATCGGTGGATATTGCGAAACAGATGGTGGATTTCTTAGTAAACGGGACTATCAGCAACGCGGTCAATGTTCCCTCTATCAGCGGAGAGCTGCTTGCCACCTTGTCGCCTTATCTAACCCTTGCGGAGCGCATGGGAAGTTTCCAATCGCAGATAATCTCTGGAATCCCTGAAGAGGTTATTGTTGAGTATAGCGGCAAGCTCATCACTTATGACCTCACCCCGATTACTATTTATTTGCTCAAAGGTCTCCTTAAAAAGATCGATGAAGATGTAAATTTTGTTAATGCGTTGAACATCGCCAATGAAAGAGGAATTAAAGTTGTGGGAGCAAAAAGCATGGGATCAACTGATTTCGCTGACCTCATTACCCTCAAAACCAAGACCACGTCGGGGAAAAGCCTGTTGGCCGGAACCGTTTTTGGAAAACATGATCCCTGGATTGTGCGCATTGATGACTTCCGGCTGGAAACAGTACTCGAGGGCAATATGCTCCTCTTCCACACCCAGGATAAACCTGGGGTAATCGGCAATATCGGGTCAACGCTGGCTAAGAACCACGTTAATATCTCCCGCATGCAGTTTGGCCGTCAAGAGAAAGAGGGTGAGGCATTGGTTATTCTGGGAGTTGATTCTCTCTATTCTGAGGAGGTTTATCAGGGTCTCGCCCAGTTGCCAAATATTATCTCGGTCAAACAAATCCAGTTAGAAGGGTAATAGGCGTTATTTTTTTGCCAAGGCTGACTAAAGAAAACTTAGCCCGCCTCAGCGCGGGCTTTTTATTGTTCTAACTCATTGGCATATAAAAAACATGGCGAATGTAATCTTAATTGGAGCCCAATGGGGAGATGAAGGGAAAGGCAAGATCGTAGATATTTATACCGAATTTGCTGACGCAATCGTTCGGTTTCAGGGCGGGAGCAATGCAGGCCACACTGTAGTAATCGGCAACAAAAAAATTATTCTTCACCAAATCCCGTGCGGAATCCTTCACCCCAAAAAGATCTGTATCATTGGCAATGGGGTAGTCCTTGACTTAGAGACTTTGCTGGATGAGATTAACGAATTAAAATCCCAGGGGTTTTTTCAAAATGAAACCCAACTGCTTATCAGCGAAGAGGCACACCTTGTTTTTCCGTACCATCGGCTGATTGATATCGGAAAAGAGAATAAAGCCGGAAGTAATAAAATCGGCACCACCGGCCGGGGAATCGGGCCAGCATATGGAGATAAAATAGTCCGAACCGGCATTCGGGTTATTGACCTTTTTGAAGAGAAGGTTTTTAGGGAAAAGCTGGAAAAAAACGCGGCTGAAAAAAATTTCTATTTAACCAAGTACCTTGATCAAGAAGGTTTTGACGGGAGCGCGCTGTTTGAAAAATATTCTGCCCTGGCGAGAAGACTAAAGGCAAATGTCGTAAATACGTCCGTAGCCATCAACCGGTTAATAGAAAAAAAGAAAAACATCCTTTTTGAAGGAGCCCAGGGAACTCTTTTAGATATTGATCACGGAACTTATCCTTTTGTCACCTCTTCCAATACAGTAGCAGGTGCGGCTTGTGTCGGAAGCGGGGTGGGACCGACAAAAATTGATGGAGTAGTCGGCGTTGTCAAGGCTTACACGACCCGGGTCGGAGAAGGTCCTTTTCCAACCGAACTAAATGATGAAATCGGGCTGACCCTGCGAGAAAAAGGGGGCGAGTTCGGAGCTACCACCGGAAGGCCCCGGCGCTGTGGGTGGATTGATATCGTTGCCCTAAAGCATGCCAACAGAATCAATGGGCTTACTCATTTAGCTTTGACCAAGCTCGATGTTTTAACCGGACTGGAAAAAATAAAAGTATGTCGCGCTTACAAATTAGAAGGAAAAGAGGTTTCTGAATTTCCGGCCAGTATTCACACCCTGCAAAACTGTGAGCCGGTTTACGAAGAAGTGCCTGGGTGGCAGGAAGATTTAACGGACATAAAAAAATATAATGACTTGCCTAGGAATGCCAAAAAATATATTAAGCTTCTTGAAAAATTGACGGAAAGAAAGTTTATCTTAATTTCCGTAGGATTTGAGCGGGGGGAGACCATCATAGTAAAACCCCCTTTCCTTCAAAAAAGTAATTGAGGTAACTTCTTTTTTTTGATAAATTTTTCTCTATAATAAAATAAAAATAGTGAGCCGCTAGCTCAGCTGGTAGAGCATCGGATTTTTAATCCGGTGGTCACAGGTTCGAATCCTGTGCGGCTCACTTTTTTGTCCCCATCGTCTAGCCCGGCCCAGGACACCGGCCTTTCACGCCGGCAACACGGGTTCAAATCCCGTTGGGGACGCTTATTAAAACAGGGTGGTTAACTAAAATGTTAACCCCCCTGTTTTTTCTGTTATAACTGATAGTCAACTGGCTATTGCGAACTGTCTCAAGGCACAGGAGAAGGACCTGGCTCGAATTCCGGGGGTGCGTGGTGGTGCATTTCCGGGCGCATTTTCTGGCATCGCTCTTCTTGAATTTCCTGATACTCTTTTAATTGTTCTTCAGTCAAGACTGAGCCAAGCTGTTTTTCAATATCCTTGTCAATGGCCCGCATGTCGTTTTCCAATACACGCCTATTTTCTCGTTCTTGTTCCCGATGTTTTTTGAGTATGGCTTGCTTCTTCTCCATACCCCCATCTATAATCGGGCGGATTTTTTCTTCTTGCTCTTTAGTGAGGTTGAGGCTCGCTTTCATTGTGGCAAATAATTGATCAGATATTCCGCCTCTCACAGGTGGATGGTGCATTCTACGGTGGCCCATTCGTCCCCTTGTTTTTAGTTCCTTATGTAATTTGTCCAACTTTTTTTTCTGCTCATCGGTTAGCTTTTCCTTTATCCGTGCGATGGTATCATCCATGATTTTTTCAAATTCCGGATGGTATTTTTGTCTGAAGTCGACTATCTGTTTCTCTGTCTGATTCACAATTTTTTCAATGTCCGCTTTTTGCGTTTCTGTTAGGTTGAGTTCATGAATCATTTTTCTCATCAATATATGCATGAGTGGCGGCGGCCCACCTTTGACGAATCGCTCAAATCTATGTTTAAAGTAAAGCTTGTTTCCTAAAGAACCTGCCAGCGCGCCTACAGCAAACACCAGAAGTAATATTATTGCTACTTTTAGTTTGTTCATATCTTCTCCCTCCTCATAGCCCAGGCATTTCTATGTAGCTCGCCTCAATGGGATGGTCTATAGAAAAATTTGCCATTTCATCCTCAGGAGCAAAATCAAGTTTGACCATCCAAAAGGTCAATAACACAATCACAACACAGGCAGCCGGCACAAAACGCCACCCAAATTGCTCAAAAAGTTCAAAGGGACTTGTTTTAAAAGGAAGCGCCCCGAGGCTGCGAATGTGCCGCATGACATTCATTTCCCATTGCTCACTCACCTGGGGTTTTTCTTTTTCTCGATATGCTTTTATGAGCGCATTTTCCAAATTTGTATAATCTTTTTTATGAAATTTCATAGCGCCTCCCCTGGTTTTCCCAAAAATCCGGTAATAATTTTGCGGAGTTTTTTCCGTGAGCGAAATATGCGAATTTTCACATTCGCAACGCTCCACCCAAGAAGGCCGGCAGCCTCTTTGGCCGAAAGGCCCTCAAAATAAACCAATTCTAAAGCCATTCTATCCTCGGGCGACAATTTAACCAAAGCCCTATCCAATAATTCGCCGGCCTCCTTCCGAGAATTCTCCTGGGATGTGGCTTGGATATATTGCTTTGCCAGCTCCCTTTCCACAAAGTCCTGCTCTTCTTCGGAACAAGAACTCATCGGGGTTTCGCGGGAACGATATTCTTTCCTCCAAAAATCATAACAAGTTCTTACGGCAATTACCGACAGCCACTGTTTAAAGCCGCCCTTAAATTTAAAAGTCATCAGAGACTGATACGCCTTTACAAAAACATCATGCGCTACCTCCTCTGCCTGGTTATACGGTATGTGATTTCCCACAACAGCTAAAATGTGCCCCTGGTATTTTTTCACCAACAATCCAAATGCGTTAATGTCCCCGGCAATCACCCGGCGGACAATGTCGTGGTCGTCTACGGTGGTAGTATGAGTAGGCATCTCTAACAATAAAGCAGCAGTTTGCTCGGCTTTGAATTTTAAACAGCTTTTTGGCTTTTACCCCGTTAGAGATATCCCGCTTGCCCCGTTAGATATCAAATATCTAACGGGGTGAAAAAGTACGGGGTAAACTCAAAAATTCTTACACTGTTTCACACGGAGTAAATGCCCAGTGTGGAATCCTTCTAACGGGGTTTGTTTATTTTAAACTGATTACAAAATTTTACAACCGAGTTTCGAGGCAGGAGATAAAAATTTTTTCCTGCCCCGTTCGGCAAATGCCAACCACTATTGTTAAGGGTTTGGTTGGTCGCCTTGTTCCTGGTGGTTTTGGGGAGTCATATCAGGTTCAGCCAACGCGCCGTGATGCCCCCACCGTGAACTTCTGCGGTTTTTCTCGCAAAACTCCTTTTTTGCTTCCATTCGTCCCTTCAGGTATCCGACCTGTTCAGGACTAAGTACGGCCTTTAGCTCTGGAATCATTTTTGCACTGAGCACGGCTAAGTTTTCCTTAATGGATGATACCTGTTGAAAACCTTTCCGGAAAGTGGCTTCATCAAATTCTTTGGCAGAAATTATTGTGTTGAGCTGTTTGTGCGCCTCCCTGAGGCTATCCATGAGCTTTTTTCTTTCGTCCTGATTTTTGGTCAAGATATCATCAGCCTTTTTCTTTTGGTCTGCCGTCAGGCCGAGCTCATTAATTATTTTCCTGCATCGTTCCATTCTATGCCCAAACATGAACGGCATTGGCCCACCTTTAGCGAATCGTTCCATTCTGTGCCCAGGCATACACGGTAGCAGCCCACCCTTTGCGAATCGCTCAAATTTGTGCTTTATGCTGTGCATAAAGTATAGTTGATTTCCCCATCCTCCAGCCAAGGCGCCTAAAATAAATACCAGAAGCAGGCCGCCAATTAATTTGGGTTTACTCATGTGTTCTCCTTTCATGGTAAAAATTATTATTTGTTGTTTCCATCGTTAAAAAGATTAATATTAACGATCCCTTTGCGTTCATCGGCAAAATTCGCTTTCACTTATATAGTTGTGGACTGATTAAAAAAAGTTACACAAAAAAAGGGGGTTCCGCCTTTTTGATGTATGCAGGTTGCAACCTGTTGTTTTAACTAAAAATATTTGTGAATTCCCCGGGTGCCACACGGGATAAAAATTTTCCCTGCAATAAAAAAATACTTTTTTTAATAATTATTATCGTTTTTGGTATTGGGATATTTGGGGCGATAATAACACTAAGGGAAGATGGCATATCTCCTTTTCATCGTCGGGATAAATCAGCCGACAAAACTATAACGACAGATAAAACAAGAGGAGAATAATGGGATAACGGTAGTGAAATCTGCGACAATTTTTAAGAGAAATATTCGAAATATTCAGCACGTAGTTTTGGAAATTTTAAGATTTTATACCAGGTTGCATTCAAAAGCAGATCAAGGCGACGACGAGGAATCGACGCAGGCGTACGTTTTAGTACGTCGAGGAGTATGACGAGGAGACAACAAAGAT
>LQYC01004440.1_pt1 | contig 33905 bp, 30 predicted proteins | sample 661771 | NCBI WGS metagenome assembly LQYC01 (sample SAMN03483023, study PRJNA281117) | bioreactor metagenome | isolation source: benzene-degrading methanogenic enrichment culture from a contaminated... | place: USA: oil refinery in Oklahoma | collected 2011-05
GAGTAGTTTTCGACCGGCTTTGGGAACTCTCCGAGTCAGAGAAAAAAAGAGCAATGCGGGAGCAAAGCCCTATGATGTTGTGCTGATGTTTAAGGTGCTTATTCTTCAATCCCTGTACAACCTTTCGGATGAAGCGATAGAGTATCAGATTCTTGACCGACTTTCGTTCATGCGGTTTTTGGGGTTACGCCTTGGCAGCAGAGTGCCTGATGCAAAGACAATCTGGCTGTTCCGTGAACAATTGACCGAGGCCGGGTTGGCCGAGGAGTTGTTCAGGCAGTTTGAAACAGTTTTGGAGGAAAGCGGATTTGCCGCCAAGAAGGGGCAGATTATTGATGCCAGCATTGTTCAAGCGCCTAAACAGAGAAACAGCCGGGAAGAAAACGCCCAGATAAAGCAGGGAGAGATTCCCCGAGACTGGGAGGAAGCCAAAAGGCGTCAAAAAGATACCGATGCGCGGTGGACCAAAAAAAATGCAAAGAGCTATTACGGGTACAAGAACCATATAAATGTGGACGCAAAGCCATAAAGCTTATTCGTACCTATGCGGTGACGGATGCCTCGGTACACGACAGTAAGGCATTTGATGAGCTGTTGGAGGAAAGCAACACAAGCGCTGAAGTCTATGCCGATTCCGCGTATCGGTCTAAGGAGTCTATAGAATTGTTGCAGAAGCGGGGATTTCGTGAACGGCTGCAACGCAAGGGTTGCAGAAACTGCAAGCTTACCAAAAGGCAACAGCAGGGCAATAAGACGCGAGCAACGATACGCTGCCGGATTGAGCATGTATTTGGAGTGATGGCGATGATGGCCGGCCGCCTGGTGGTGAGAACAATTGGCATTATCCGGGCCAGGGCAAAGATAGGGCTTCGCAACCTTGCTTACAACATTAACCGATATGCGTTGCTGGCCATAACAGGATAGCCATGCCATTGCAGGCATGGGTTGGGTCATAGTGACCTTCTGCAAGATGGTATGTAATGCTTTAACCATGAATAAAATCCATGAAAATGTCGTTCAAATCCCAAAAGGTTGTGTTTTTAAGTTCACTTTCACAATGGTGAACTTGTCTTGGCAAAAAAATGAATTTTTAGAGGTTCCCTTAAGGGTTAAGATATCAACTTAAAACTTAAAACTTAACCCTTAAATCTTGAAGAATGGTGGAGGCGGGGGGAGTTGAACCCCCGTCCGAAAGCATTTAGCTCAGAGTATCTCCATACACAGTCTCGGTTTTATTAAGCACTTTTATACTCCCCGAGACAGGATGATAAAAGCGCTCATCCGGGTTGTTTTCACCTCACTTCATCCGGATACTGAAATCAGGCTATCCTGCTATTCGACGCCTCTTCCCGCTCCACAGGAGAAAACGAGAGAGACGGCAGCTACGTTAAGCAGCTACGGCGTAATTATAATCGTTGGCGATTATGTTTATTCTCACCAGTTTAACGAGATGGTGAAATCTCGGTATGCAACTCTGGCCTCAATTACCCCCGTCGAAGCCATTTCGCCCCCCCTTTTGTTTTTCCTGTTATAGTATAAAGCTTTTATCCAAAAAATCAAACTCACATTAAGAATAAAGGGTTAAGGGTTAAGATTTAAGGGGTAAGAAAAAAAGGATTAAGGGATAGGTTATAGGGACCTAAAACCTGTTACCTACCACCTAAAACCCAACACCCAACACCTTAAAACTTAACAGTTAAAACTTTAAGCTTAATAATTGGCGTTACCGGTTTTTTCTTCGGAACTCTGAAGCAGCTTCTCGTCTCAGGTCTTTCTTTTTTATATCTTCCCGTTTATCATAAAGTTTTTTCCCCCGGGCAAGACCCATTTCGACTTTAACCTTGCCGTTGCGAAAGTACATTTTCAGCGGGATAAAAGCATACCCCTGTTCCCTGGTCTTACCAAAAAGTTTTTTTATTTCTTGCCTATGAAGCAAAAGCTTTCTTACGCGCAGCGGATCGTGTTGACTGAACCCCGCATGAGAGTAAGGGCTGATGTGCACATCGTGAAGAAACACCTCTCCGTTTTTAACTCGGCCATAACTATCCGTAAGATTCGCTTGTCCCTGTCGGCACGACTTTACCTCAGTCCCGGTAAGCACAATGCCCGCCTCATAGGTATCCTCGATCTGGTAATTAAAATGGGCTTTTTTATTTTTACAGATCAGTTTAGTCGGGTCTTTTTTTTCACCCATGAGTTCCTCCGAGCTGACCACACGCAGCCAAAATATCATTTCCCCGGCTTTCTCGCACAATCGTGGTATAGTCGTGAGAAACCAGAAAATCCCGAAAGGCGGCGATATTCTCTTGCTCCGGTCTTTTAAAATCGACCCCCGGATGCTCATTAAACGGAATCAAGTTTATTTTACACCGTAAGGGGCGTAAAAGGTCAACCAGTTTTTCCGCGTCGCGTAACGCGTCGTTCACCCCGGCAATAAGGATATATTCAAAGGTGATCCTTTTGCGATGAGGCAAGGGGTAGTCCCTGAGAACAGCGAGAAGCTCTTTAAGAGGATGCTTTCGGTTTATGGGCATGAGAAAACTCCGGGTCTCGTGATCCGCGGCATTCAGCGATATTGCCAGGTTAACCGGACTTTCTTTTCCGAGGCGCTTTAATTCCGGGATCAAACCCGCGCTCGATAGGGTAACCCGGCGATGAGAAAAATCAAACCCCTGGGGGTGAAAAATTATTTTTAGGGCCTTCACGGTATTTTCATAATTACTCAAAGGCTCACCCATTCCCATGAGAACAACATTTTTAATAGCGCCGTTACCTCCTAAATGCGTCAAAACCGCTCCCACCTGGCCCACAATCTCAGCCGTGGTAAGATTTCGGGCCAGTCCCCGTTTGCCGGTATAGCAAAATCGGCATTTGAGCGCGCACCCCAGCTGAGTGGAAATACAGAGGGTTAACCCCGTTAGAAGCCTTTCACGCGGGGCATTTACTCCGTGTGAAAAGGCGCAAGAGTCTTTAAGTTCACCCCGTGCTTCCGCAGGGAGTTTTTCTAACGGGGTGAAATGCTCCTTTTCCGGTATCAGCACACTCTCGATCATCCCCTTGTCTTCCAAAGGAAAAAGATATTTTTTGGTCCCATCCTCGCTCACCAAAACCTGGCTGGGCCTCAAAGAAGATAGAAAAGCAACCTTTTTTAATTTCTCGCGCAAGGAGAGAGAAAGGTTGGTCATGGAATCGATTTCCGCTACTCCCTTTTGATAAAGCCAAGACATTATCTGACCTGCTCGATAGGGCTCCCACCCGAGTTTTAAAACAAAACCTTCGAAATCCGCGGGGCTTAAGTTTTTGAGATCAATTTTTTTCATACTTATTGTCAGGGGTTAGGTTTAAAGGTTTAAGGTTTAAGGTCTTAGGTCCCTATAACCAATCACCCATGACCCAACACCTTTATTTTACCCCTTAAATCTTAACCCTTTAATCTTAATCCCTCGCTCCTTGCGAATTTTGAACTTATCAGGCAGTTCAAAGTTATTATTTTACCGGAAAGCCGCGGTAATTAAAACTATTACTTTGTAAAAGCGCCTCATTGCCTTCTACGCGAGTGTTTTTACTTGACAATAAGCACCGGAGTTAATAAAATGCTTTATGTTTTAAAGATAACATGCCTTTCTTTATTTACCTTTTGAAAAAATTGTTGGTTTGATCAAGGACGACGATGGATTAAATCAACCAAATCAAAGGGATATAGCCATGGCCAGTTTACATGATCTTTTGAAAGAAATGGTAAAAAGAGGAGCTTCAGATCTGCACATCACTATCGGAAGCCCGCCTCAGCTCAGGATCAACGGGACACTGGTTCCCATGGATTCTGCCTCTCTCAGCCCTAATGACACCAGACAACTTTGCTACAGTATTCTTACTGAATCCCAAAAACATAGGTTTGAAGAGGAAAACGAACTTGATCTCTCGTTTGGAGTAAAGGGGTTAAGCCGATTTCGGGCGAATATTTTTCTGCAGCGCGGAGCGCCGGCAGCCGCGTTTCGTCTCATTCCTTATAAAATATTGACCTTCGCGGAACTTGGCCTCCCCTCGACTGTGGATGAATTGGTGCGAAAACCCCGGGGCCTTATTTTGGTTACCGGACCGACCGGAAGCGGAAAGTCGACTACCTTAGCCTCAATGATCGACAAAATTAACGGGGAACGGCACGAACATATCATCACCGTTGAAGACCCCATCGAATACCTTCATAAGCACAAAGGGTGCCTGATAAATCAGCGGGAAGTCGGGGCGGACACAAAAAGTTTTAAGAATGCCTTAAAATATATCCTTCGCCAGGATCCGGATGTGGTTTTGATTGGTGAAATGCGGGACCTGGAAACCATTGAAGCGGCGCTCATTATCGCGGAAACAGGTCATCTCGCTTTCGCCACGCTTCACACTAATTCTTGTGTCCAGACTATTAACCGGGTGATAGACGTATTCCCCCCCTACCAACAACCCCAGGTACGCGCCCAACTTTCTTTTGTGCTGGAAGGGGTGTTATGTCAGACCCTCATCCCAAAATTAAACGGCAACGGCCGGGTATTAGGCCTCGAAGTTATGATTCCCAACCCGGCAATTCGGAACCTCATTCGTGAGGACAAAATCCATCAACTTTATTCCCAGATGCAGGTTGGGCAGACAAAGTTCGGTATGCAGACTATGAATCAGTCCTTAGCTTCCCTTTATTTGCGAAAATTTATTTCTTTTGAGGATGCTCTTGGCCGAAGTTCTGATCCTGATGAACTCCGGCAGGTAATCAGCCAGGGGCAGGTTGGTCCTTCTGCGGGGATGGCCCCGCGGAAACCAACTCGGTAAAACGGAAGGGATAGGGATTAAGATTAAAGGGTTAAGTTTTAAGAATTAAGATTTAAGTAATTAAGGGTAAGGATTAGTTATAGGTTTTGGGTCATAGGTTATGGGTTATAGGGACCTAAAACCTATCATCTATCACCTTACGCTTTAGGTTTCACATTTTACGACTTACGAATAAAGGGTTAATTTTTAAGCCGCAAATAGTTTTTAAATAGAGGAGGGCTTATGCCACTATTTCTTTGGGAGGGTAAAGACCGAACTGGAGGAGTGAAAAAAGGAGAATACGAAGCTCCGACTGAAGCTGCAGTCCGTGTCTACCTGCGAGGAATGCGGATAACGCCTACCAGGGTCAAGTCAAAACCAAAAGGCATCTTCAGTAACAAATTAGGAGGCGCCCGGCAGCAAAAAATCAAAATTAAAGACGTGGTTATTTTTACCCGTCAATTTTCTACCATGATTGATGCGGGACTTCCTCTTGTTCAGGGCATGGAAATTTTAGCTGCGCAGCAGGTCAATAAATCCTTCAAACGCGTCCTCACGGATATTAAAGAGACCGTCGAAGGTGGTTCCACGTTAGCTGACTCCCTTAAAAAACACCCCAAAGTTTTTGATGAGCTTTATGTTAATTTGGTCGCTGCCGGAGAAGTGGGTGGTATTCTCGACACCATCCTTCAGCGGCTCGCTGTTCACCTGGAAAAAATCGAGGCCCTTAAAAGAAAAGTAAAAAGCGCCATGGTTTACCCCGCCATTGTTTTGACAGTAGCTGTGTGCGTTGTTGCCGTACTCCTTATTTTTGTCATCCCTATTTTCGCAAGCATGTTCGCTGAATTCGGCAAAGAACTTCCCGCGTTTACCCAGATGGTTATTGATCTCAGCAATTGGTTTACCAGAGCGATAATCCCCATACTTTTTTTTCTTGGATTGTTCTCATTTCTTTTTGTCAAGTTTTACAAAACTCCAAAGGGCAGGTTGCTTGTCGATAGTTTGATCTTAAAATCTCCGATCATTGGCGACCTTGTCCGGAAAGTAGCCATTGCCCGGTTTACCAGAACCCTGGGCACAATGATCAGCAGTGGTGTCCCTATCCTGGAAGGCCTGGATATCGTGGGACGCACTGCCGGCAATAAGGTAGTGCAAAATGCCATTGATGCCACCCGAAAAAGCATTTCGGAAGGAAAGAGTTTCGCTGAACCTTTAACCACAACCGGCGTTTTTCCTCCTATGGTGGTCCAGATGATCGCGGTTGGGGAATCAACCGGAGCCTTAGATGCCATGCTTAGCAAAATCGCTGATTTTTATGATGAAGAGGTTGATGCCGGGGTGGAAGCCTTAACCAGTATGATTGAACCTCTTTTGATATTGTTTTTAGGGGGTACGGTTGGAACCCTGATTATTGCTATGTATCTGCCTATCTTTACGATGGCCAGCGTAATCGAATAAACGTTAAAAGGTTTAAGGTTTAAGGAAATAGGAACGGGGATGGATTTCCATCGTTCCTATTTCCTCGTTCCTCGATCCTTCTCAGTTCCCCGTAAATCCTCGCCCTTGCTCCTTCTTCTTTCCCCATTAGTTTAAAAGAACTTTTTCTTGACTCTCTACGAGGGTTAGAATATAAATAATCGTTTTAACTTTAAAAGAATTTTTCGATTTTTCTTTAGAAATTTAGCTTAGTTCAATGAGTAACATCCTTTTTCAGCAAAGAATCAAAAAATTAGAAGAATTGAAAAAAGAGGGAGTCGCCCTCTATCCCAACACGTTTCGGGTTGATACTACTATTTCCCAATTTCGGAAAATGTTTGGAGAAGTTGATGCGCAAACTTTAGAACAGGAAAAAGAACCGTATTCTTTTGCCGGTCGCATCATGGCGGTTCGGAATTTTGGAAAAGCCGCTTTTTTTCACCTCCAGGATCGAACCGGAAAGCTTCAGGCTTTTATCCAAAAAGAGTCAACCAATAGTTTTTTTCTTTTTTTTAAGGGGTTAGATATTGGGGATTTTGTTGGTATCAAAGGGAAGCCCTTTCGAACCAAGACCAACGAACTCACCGTTCTGGTGGAAGAACTGTGGCTGCTTTCTAAATCATTGCAGCCGCTACCGGAAAAATGGCATGGTCTTACTGATGTTGAGACCCGTTACCGGCAAAGATACCTTGACTTAATCATGAACCCCGCGATCAGACGGGTATTTGAAATGAGAAGCGCGACCATTCAAGCTCTCCGCAATTTTCTTCTTGCTCGTGATTTTTTTGAAGTAGAGACACCGATGATGCATCCTATTGCCGGGGGAGCGACCGCACGACCATTTAAAACCCATCATCACGCTCTCGGAATAGACCTTTTTCTGAGGGTTGCTCCGGAATTATACCTCAAGCGACTGGTAATCGGCGGAATGGAAAGAGTATTTGAAATCAACCGAAGTTTTCGCAACGAAGGTATTTCCACCCAGCACAACCCGGAATTCACTATGCTCGAATTTTATCAAGCGTATGCCGACTATACAGATCTTATGGACTTAACTGAAGAGATGCTGCCTGAGGTGGTAAAGTCATTATTCGGAAGCCTCAGAATACCCTATCAAGGGGAAACACTGGATTTTACTCCTCCCTGGAAACGGATGAGCTTAAGAGAGTCGCTTTTCTCAGTGGGTGGATTTGATTCGGAATTTTTGCGGGATCCGTTAACGATGCGGAACTGTCTGGAAACACACTCTGTCCCGATAACTGACAAGGAAAATCTCGGAAAACTCCATACCGACCTGTTTGAGGCCATCATTGAGCCTCAGTTGATCCAACCGACGTTTGTCATTAATTATCCGGTAGAAGTCTCGCCTCTTTCCCGGCGACGGGACGACGATCCTTCTGAGGTTGAGCGTTTCGAACTTTTCATTGCCGGCCGAGAAATTGCGAACGCCTTCTCTGAACTCAATGATCCGAATGATCAAAAGGAGCGTTTCTTAAAGCAAGTGGAAGAACGAGAAAAAGACGCGGATATTCCTCCCGAGATCGACGAGGATTATATTCGCGCCCTTGAATACGGAATGCCCCCAACCGCTGGTGAGGGTATCGGAATCGATCGACTGGTCATGCTGTTAACCGATTCCCCTTCCATCCGGGATGTGATTTTATTTCCCCTTTTACGACCGGAGCTAAAGGGTTAAAAATGAAGTTTGAATTATTCGTTAGTCTGCGATATCTGATGGCAAAACGGAAACAAGCATTTTTTTCTATTATTACCATTATCTCTATTATCAGCGTTACCATCGGAGTAATGACCCTTATCACGGTGCTGGGAGTCATGAGCGGATTTGAAAACGACTTGAAAGAAAAAATTCTCGGCACGAATGCCCACATCCGGATATTTAAGTTTGACAAGGGCATAGAGAGCTACCCTGACGTATCCTCCCGGATCGCGAAGATCCCGGGCGTTATGGCCACAACCCCTTTTGTTTACTCTGAGGCTATGCTTTCCTCGGAGGCTGCTGTTTCCGGTATTGTCCTCCTGGGAATCAACCCCGAGACCGTGGGTCAGGTTACTAACTTAAAACAAAACCTTATTAAAGGAAATCTCGATAATCTCATGCATCCCGTTCTTCCCGGCTTACCCCCGCACGCTCCCAACCTGCCGGGAATTTTTATCGGAAAAGAATTGGCAAAAATTTTCGGCCTCTCTTTTCTCGATGAAGTAACCGTAATCTCCCCTCTGGGTGAGCAAACCCCTATGGGGATGATACCGAAGATGAAAAAATTTCGGATTGTGGGTATCTTTGATTCTGGAATGTATGAATACGACAGTAAATGGGCTTACATCTTTCTTCCAACCGCCCAACAATTTTTTCAGATGGGTGAGGCGGTTAGCGGAATTGAGGTAAAGGTCTCCAACCCTTATGAAGCCCATACCATTGCCGGAGATATTAATAAAAAACTGGGGTTTTCTTTTCAGGCTCGTGATTGGATGGAAATGAACAAAAATCTGTTCTCCGCCCTCCGGGTAGAAAAAATCATCATGTTTATCATCCTCGTCCTTATAATTCTGGTAGCCTCTTTTGGCATAATCAGCATATTGATTATGGTGGTTATGGAAAAAACCTCAGACATCGCGATCATGAAAACTATGGGGGCAAAGGCTTCGAGCATTATGAAAATCTTTATGATTGACGGCCTGGTGATAGGAATTTTCGGGACAATACTGGGAACAATCGGGGGGCTTTCTCTGGGAAAAAATATCCAGGCAGTAGCCAATGTGCTTGAAAAACGTTTTCATATTAATGTATTTCCTCCGGATATTTATTATATTGATAAGATTCCTTTTCAAATTAACTCTACTGATATCACGTTGATTATTGTTATAACTCTGACCGTGAGCTTTTTTGCGACGGTTTTTCCCTCCTGGCAGGCCTCCCGGCTCGACCCCGCTGAGGCCCTGCGCTATGGATAACGACGAGAAAAGGAAACCAGGTGACAACAAAAACACCACTTATTGCGATTCACAATGTTGGCAAAACTTATGGAAATGGTCAAAAGCAGGTCAGTGCCTTACGGAGTATAAGCTTTGACATTTATGAACAAGAGTTTTTATCTATCGTAGGAACTTCCGGAGCAGGAAAAAGCACTCTTCTCCACGTGTTAGGTACTCTTGACCGGCCTTCCCAAGGCGAGGTCGTTTATCGAGGAAAAAATATTTTTTCCTGGAATGATAAAGAGTTAGCTCAATTTCGGAATCAAAAGATCGGCTTTGTGTTTCAGTTACATTATCTTCTTCCGGAATTTTCCGCTTTGGAAAATACCATGATGCCGGCGCTTATTCGAGGAATAAAAACTCGGGAAGCCAAAGAAAAAGCGGAAACCATTCTCATTAAAATGGGTCTTAAAGAAAGAATTCTTCACAAACCAGGCGAACTTTCCGGAGGTGAACAACAAAGAGTGGCAATTGCCCGGGCTCTGGTGCTGAAACCTGAAATTATCCTGGCTGATGAACCAACCGGCAACCTCGATTCAGAAACCGGAAAATTAATTTTTGACCTCCTCTTTAAATTAAACGCGGAAGAAAAAATCGTGATGGTGGTAGTAACCCATAATGAAAGTTTAGCGGGCCAAACCCCTCGTGTAATTACTTTGAAAGATGGAATAAAAATTGGGGATACGCACCCCGTAAAAGGAGAAGCATGAAAAAAATAGTCGTGTTCATAGCCATCATCTTCCTTGTAACCGGCGCGCACTTTTCTCTCCGGGCTTCGGAAGAAGGGACCGTGACTGTTTTAGTCGCCCCTTTCCAGGTGCGAAGTCAGGTACCTTTAGACTATCTTACCCAGGCCGTTCCCCACCTGCTTTCCTCGCGACTCGACGCGGAGGAAGGCATAAAAGCGATTGATGAGTCAGTTGTTGCGGGGGCCCTAAAAAAGTTAAAAATCACCACCGTGGAAGAGAAAAACGCGCGAACGCTGGGAATGGAAACCGGGGCGGATTGGGTTATCCTCGGCACGATCACTAAAATAAATGATTCTATCACCTTAGATGCCACGCTCGTTGGCATCTCAGGTGATAAACCAACCCTCTCAGAGTCATACCAAGAAAATTCTTTAAAAAGACTTATTGACGGAGTCGGGGTTTTGGCAAAACAAATAAGCAATAAGGTTTTGGGCAAAGTCATTGTTGTGGATATAGCTGTCAAGGGAAACCGGCTGATTGAAGATGCTGCTATCCTCTACCAGGTCAAAACCAAACCGGGCGATGTCTATTCTCCCGAAAAGCTTCAGGCGGATATCCGCAATATTTACAACATGGGTTTCTTTAATGACATTAAAATTGACAGTGCTGATGAGCCTTCGGGGAAAAAAATTATTTTTGTCGTCAAGGAAAACCCGGAAATCGCCCAAATAAAAATCGCCGGTAATCAAGAGATAACCGCATCGGATATCGAAAAACAAATCGATATCAAGCCGCATACGATCCTGGATCACAAAAAGGCTAAGGAGAATGCTACAAAGATAAAAAAATTCTATGAGGGAAAAGGTTACCATGATGCTTTAGTGGAATACAAAACCGAAGAGGTGAGCCCCGAACAAGCTGCGCTGGTGTTTCAAATTATAGAACATCATTCAATGAAAATTAAAAAAATTGAAATCACGGGAAACAAAAAACTGAAGGATAATAACATTAAAAGCGTGATGGAAAGCCGGGAAAAAAACCTTCTTTCTTTTGTTACGAATTCCGGAACATTTAAGGAAGATGCGCTTAAGGTCGACCGCGATCGAATCGTTGCCTATTACTACGACTTCGGATACCTGGATGTCAAGGTGGGAGAACCGGAAGTAAAGCATGATGAAAAATGGTTCTACATCACGATCCCGGTTGAAGAAGGTGAACAATACCGGTTAAGCGACGCTAAAATCGGGGGCGAGCTCATCAAAACGAAAGAGCCGCTCGAGAAGCAGATAAAGGTCATAAAAGGCGAGGTCTTTTGCCGTCAAAAAGTCCAAAAAGACATCGAGGCCCTCACTGACGTTTATGGGGAGTATGGGTATGCTTTTGTGGACATCACGCCGCTGACGAAAATAAACGCTGACAACAAAACCGTGTATTTGACGTATGATATCGCCAAAGGGAAAGAAGTTTATTTTGAAAAAATTAAAATTACGGGAAACACAAAAACCCGGGATAAAGTAATCCGACGGGAACTGCGGATAAAGGAATCTGACCTTTATAACAACAAAAAGCTCAAAAAGAGCAGAGAGCGGATAAACAATCTCGGATATTTTGAAGACGTAAAGATTAATACCCAAAAAGGAAGCGAACCGGACAAAATGAATGTGGAGGTGAATGTAAAAGAAAAATCAACCGGTATGATCAGCGTGGGCACGGGGTATAGTTCGGTCGATAGTATCGTGGGTATTTTTCAGATTTCTCAGAGTAATTTTATGGGAAAAGGCCTGGCGGCCACGGCTATGGCGCAATTGGGAAAAAACCCCCACTACCGGCTCGCCCTCACGAACCCCTATATTTTTGACAAGCAAATTTCCGCCGGCTTTGATATCTTTAAGATGGACGTGGAATATGAAGATTTCGATTCCGAAAACCAGGGATTAAGTTTATTCTTTGGCTTTCTCCCGTTCAAAAATGATGAAGACCTTACCCTTTCCTTTAAATATGGTTATTCAAGTACGGATATTTCCGACCTGTCTGAATACCTTGACTATGACAGTAACGGAGACCCTTTTATTGGAATCGATGTTGACCAGGATATTTACGACTCGAAAGAAGACAGCCCGATCAAAGTCAGCTCCCTGAACGCCACTTTAGCCCGGAATACCATTGATGACCAGTTTTACCCCATGCGCGGCTCATCTAATTCCCTGTCTCTTGAATTTGCCGGTTTATCGGGCGAGAAATTCGTCAAAGGCGTAATCAGTTCCCGCTGGTATTTCCCCTTTAAGTGGGGAACGGCTTTTTCGACGCATGGGTCAGCAGGTTATGCCAGGGGGTACGGCGGAGATGAAGTGCCGGTGTTTCAGCGGTTTTTCTTAGGCGGTCTTGATTCTCTCCGGGGCTTTAAAGACCGGGAGGTCGGCCCCAAAGGCAAAGATATGGATGACCCGGTCGAATACAGGTTGATCGACGCCGACGGTGACGGTGAAGAAAATGACCTCGTCCCCGTTTATTTAACCGGAGACGCAATCACCGGAGGGGAAAAGATGGCGTTTTGCCAGTTTGAATATCTTTTCCCCCTCATTAAGGCGGCAAAAATAAGAGGGCTCGTGTTTTTTGACGCGGGCAGCTCGTGGGGAGGACCAGGAGAAAATACCAAATTTGATCTCCGTACGGACGTCGGTTTTGGGATCAGGTGGAACTCTCCGTTCGGACCTCTGCGGGTAGACTGGGGTATTAACTTAAGCCCGAAGCATGATGAGAATAAAAGTAATTTTGGATTCTCCGCGGGCGCGGGATTTTAAGAAGTTTAAAGATTTAAGATTTAAGGGTTAAGTGTTAAGCTTTAAGTTTTAAGCTAAGATATTAACCCTTAAACCTTGATCAATGAAAAAAGTTTTTTTAATGTAAAAATCAAGAATAGCAATTTCATCACAGGAAGGAGCAAACGTATGTTAAAAAAGATCATTGTCGTTGTTGCCGCGTTATTTTTTCTTTGTCTCACCTCCACCGGGATAGCGCAACAGCAAGTTAAATCCTCTGCGTTAAAAGTAGGTTCGGTTGATATTCAAAAAGCTCTCAACACCTGTGAAGCGGGCAAGGCCGCGGCAGCTAAATTGAACAAGGCGTTGGAGGACGCGAAAAAAAAGTACGAGGCGCAAGGACAGGCGCTGCAGAAAGAACAGGAGTCCCTTGAGCGGCAATCGTCGGTTCTTGATGAGCAGGTGTTTAAAGATAAGGTAAGAGATTTTCAGAGCAGGGCTCGTGACTGGGACAGGTTCCGCAAGGATATAGAAACAGATATCCGGCAGCAGCACAATGAGATCGTGGATAAAATTTCCAAGGAGCTCATCGGGATTACCGAACAGGTTGGAAAAGAAGGCGGCTATACCCTCGTGGTTGAACGAAGCCTCGTGCCGTATATAGATCCCACGCTCGATATTACTGATGAAATTATAAAACGATACAATCAAAAATCCGGCGTTAAAACCGGTCCTGCTCCTTCAGCAAAATAAAGGCGCGACAAAAGGCCGTGGAGAAAACACTTGCCGAATTAGCGAAGCTCTTTGGGGGAAAGGTTGTTGGGGATGGCGCAATAAAAATTAGAGGATTAGCAAGCATATCCGATGCTCAGGAAGGGCATATCACCTTTCTTGCTAATCCAAAATATCGTTCCCATCTCTCAAAAACCCGGGCATCGGCGCTTATTGCCTCGGAAGTAATCGACGAGGTGAAGATTCCTTTTCTGATTGCTTCTAATCCGTATCTCGTCTATACGAAGGTCGCCCGGCTGTTTTTTCTTAAACCTTACGAATCAAAGGGAATAAGTAATAAGGCAATCATTTCTCCCACCGCTCGCATGGGAAAAGATGTCACCATTGCTCCCTTGGTTTATGTGGGAAAAAATGTCGTTATCGGGGATCGCGTCACCCTGTATCCGGGAGTGTATATTGGTGATGATGTAAAAATTGGCGATGATGTGATCTTTTACCCAAATGTAACCATCCACCGCGACTCCTTCATCGGCAATCGAGTTATCCTTCATTCCGGGGTGGTCATCGGCGGTGATGGTTTTGGATACGCGCAAGAAAAGGGAAGATACGTAAAAATTCCCCAAGTCGGGAGTGTTCACATTGATGATGATGTTGAAATCGGTTCCAACTCTACGGTTGATCGGGCTGCTTTAGGAAAAACATGGATTAAACGAGGGGTAAAAATTGATAACTTAGTCATGGTAGCCCATAATGTCGTTGTGGGAGAAGACACGGTGATTGTGGCGCAATCAGGGATTGCCGGAAGTTCTGAACTAGGCAATAACGTTATTCTGGCAGCGCAGTCAGGGGTTGCCGGACATTTAAATATTGGTGATGAGGTAATCGTGGGTGCCCGGGGAGGAGTAAGTCGAGACATCTCCCCCAAAACCATGGTCTCCGGAGCGCCTGCTATTCCCCATCGAGATTGGCTTAAGGCAGTGACGCTATTTAGTCGCTTTCCGGAACTATACGAAGAGTTTAGGAGGATAAAGAAAAAGGTTGAGGCTTTGGAAAACCAATTAAAAAAAATGGAGGAGATATGATCGATATTACTGCTATTTTAAAAATTCTTCCCCATCGTTACCCTTTTATTTTGGTTGACCGGATTCTTGAACTCGACCCCGGAAAATACATTGCGGGCATAAAAAATGTCACTATTAATGAACCTTTTTTTCAAGGCCACTTTCCCGGATTCCCTATCATGCCCGGTGTCCTGATCGTTGAAGCTATGGCCCAAACCTGGGGAATCTGTGTGTTCGCGCTCAACCCCGAAGACGCGCAAAACAAAAACCTGTTTTTTTCCGGCATAGACAATGCTCGTTTCCGCAAACCGGTCGCGCCCGGGGACCAGCTGCGCCTTGAACTGAATTTAATAAAACATAGAGGTATCTTGTGGAAGTTTAAAGGCATCGCTACGGTAGGCGGAGATCTGGTTGCTGAAGCTGAACTGCTGGCCTCAGTGATTGACAAAAACCCTCCCCAAAAAATAACGGGAGAAAACAACCAGGAAAAATCCGGTCAGGCTTAGTTTTTATGGTTAATCCAGCGATAACTGTCCAAAAGGCAGTTACGATGCTGGTTGTATTGTCACCCTGAACTCGTTTCAGGGGCTCATGAGATGCTGAAACAAGTTCAGCAGGACACTTTTATCGCTGGATTAAGGTTTCTATCTGAATGTGAGAAAGAGGACGTGAATGATTCATAAAACCGCTATTATTGAACCAGGATCTGAACTCGGTGAAGGGGTGGAAATAGGAGCGTATTCAGTTATTGGTTCTCACGTAACCATCGGAGCCCATACTAAAATCGGCTCCCATGTGATTATCAAGGGCCCCACGCACATTGGGAAAAACTGTATTATTTTCCCTTTTTCCTCTCTGGGAGATATCCCCCAGGATTTAAAATACAAGGGAGAAGAAACCAAACTCATTATCGGGGATAATAATGTGATCCGGGAATATGTTACCATTAACCGGGGCACGGAAGAAGGAGGAAGAAAAACAGTTATCGGCAATAATAATTTTCTCATGGCTTATTCCCACATTGCCCATGACTGCACGATCAGCAATTTTGTAATCATGGCCAATTCAGCCACTCTGGCCGGGCACATTATGATCGAAGACTATGCGGTCATCGGAGGACTGGTCGCTATCCATCAATTTGTTAAAGTGGGACGTAACGCTTTTATCGGCGGCTGCTCCGCGATCCCTCAAGATGTTCCGCCCTACTGCCTGGCGGTCGGTAACCGGGCTCGCCTTTATGGTTTAAATCTCACGGGCCTTAAGCGGCACAATTTTTCTCCTCAGACACTGAAAAATCTCAAGGACGCGTATCGGATCATTTTTCGTTCCGGGTTGTCATTAAAAGAAGCACTCCAACAGGTTGAGCAAAACATAACAAACTCTCCTGAGGTAAACCATTTCATTGAATTCATCAAAAAATCTAAACGAGGCATTATCCGCTAACTCGTTTGCCCGTTTCGGCCTCATTGCCGGCACCGGACGGTTTCCCCTGCTTTTTGCCCGGTCCGCTAAAAACCACGGTGTGGAAATCATCGCTGTCGCTCATAAAGGCCAGACCCTTCCGGAATTGGAAAGTTTGGTTAAAAAAATTTACTGGATCAAGGTCGGGCAGCTGGGGAAGCTGATTAAAATATTAAAAACAGAAGGGATAAAAGATGCTGCCATGGTAGGCGGGATAACGAAAACCATCATGTTTTCCGATGTTGTCCCGGACTTCCAGGCCGTCTCCCTGGTGGCAAAACTGAGAACATTGAATGATGATGTGCTTTTGCGGGCGGTCGCGGAGGAGATTGAGAAAGAGGGCATTACTATCCATAGCTCAACGATTTTTCTTGACGAGCTTTTAAGCCCTCCGGGTTGTTTAACAAAGAAGGTTCCCGATAAAAAAGAAATGAGGGATATTGAATTCGGGTGGGAAATCGCCAAAGCGATCGGAAAACTCGATATCGGGCAGACCATTGTCGTTAAAGATCAAGCAGTGCTCGCGGTCGAGGCCATTGAAGGAACGGATGAAGCTATCCGCCGGGCGGGGACCCTGGGAAAAAGGAACGGTTTAGTGGTCATTAAAGTAAGCAAGCCGCAACAAGATCTGCGCTTTGACGTTCCGGCCATTGGTCCGGGAACCATTACCGTCATGCAGGAAGCAGGAGCCAGGGTCTTAGCTGTGGAAAGCGAAAAGACTCTTCTGCTTGACAAGGAAGAATTGATCAGGGCGGCAGATAAGGCGGGTATGGTTATTGTGGCGCGATAATGAAAAAAGATTTAAGTTTTAAGGTTTAAGATTTAAACGATTACCTCTTGGCTCATAGTTCATGGCTATCAGCAATGAGCGAAGAGCAAAGGGCGAGGACCGAGGAAATAGGAGTAAGGAACTTAACACTTAAACCTTAACCCTTTAAACTTCATAAGCAAGAGAAAAACCGTGACAAAATTAAACGTGGGTGTGGTAGGCGCAGGGTATTTCGGAAAATTTCACGCGGAAAAATATATTCACATCCCCGAAGTAAGTGTGGTCGGGGTGCTGGATATTAACCCGGAGCGCGCTCGGGAAGTTGCGGAAAAAAATCAGACCACGCCTTTCTTTGATCCAAAACAGTTTTATGACAAGGTAGAAGCGGTGAGCATCGCTGTCCCCACGCCGCTTCATTATGTTGTCGCTTCCGAGTTTCTGAAGCGGGGAATCCATGTTCTGTTAGAAAAACCAATAACCTCTAAAGTAAGTGAAGCTAAAAAGTTGGTGGAACTCGCGCAAGCCAAAAATCTTATTTTTCAAGTGGGCCATCTCGAGAGGTTCAACCCCGCCCTTACTCCTTTGCGATCAACTCTGATTAATCCCCGGTTTATCGAATCGCATCGCCTCAGGTCGTTTATTGAACGAGCGATTGATGTGGATGTGGTCATGGACCTTATGATCCATGATATTGACATCATCTTAAGCCTGGTGAAGGCGGAGGTAAAAGAAATTCGCGCCACGGGAGTCCCGGTGATTTCTTCGCGCGTCGACATTGCCAATGCCCGCATAGCTTTTCACAATGGATGCGTGGCCAATGTCACCGCCAGTAGAGTCTCCCTTAAGACCATGCGTAAAATCCGAATCTTCCAGCCGGATGCCTATTTTTCCATTGACTTTGCCACCCGGGAGGTCTCTATTCACCGCAAAGAACCTGCTCCCCAGGGAGCTTTTTTCCCGAGAATCGTGGAAGAAAAATTTTCTTCTCAAGTGAAAAATTTTCTTCTCCCGAATATGACGCTCTCCAGTCGGAGGTTCAATCCTTTGTCAACGCGGTCCTCACCAAAACCCCCCCCGTAGTAACAGGCATGGATGGCCTCAAGGCGTTAGAGGTTGCCCGCGAGATCCATAAACAGATTGGAGTGTGACAGAACAGTGGGCATAACACCTGGAAAAAAAATTCTGATGATCGCGGGTGAAGCCTCGGGTGACCTCCATGGTTCTCATCTGGTAAAGGAACTGCTCTCTTTAGACCCACGTCTTCAGTTTTATGGGGTCGGGGGCGAGAAAATGAAAAATGAGGGAGTTGAATTAATTGCCGACAGTAAAGAGATGGCGGTTGTGGGTATCACTGAGGTCCTTTTAAAGCTTAAAAGTATCTGCCAGATCTACCGGAAACTTAAAAATTCGCTGGCCGCTCATTCTCCCTCCCTGGTGATCCTTATTGATTATCCCGACTTTAATCTTCGTTTCGCCCGGGAAGCGAAAAAGAAGAATATCCCCATCGTTTATTATATCAGCCCACAGGTTTGGGCGTGGCGGAAAGGACGGATTAAGAAGATCGGTCGGTTAATAAAAAAAATGATTGTGATTTTTTCTTTTGAAAAAAAAATCTATGAAGAAGCGAAGATAGATGTGGATTTCGTGGGACATCCGCTCTTAGACTCAATCCGCCCGCGATTTTCCCGTGAGGAAGCGTTTCAAAAATTCTCGCTCACCTCCGGGGTTACAACGATCGGTCTGTTGCCCGGAAGCCGAATAAATGAAGTTAGGCGTCTCCTTCCTCCGATGATAGAAGCTGTTCCTTTAATTTCAAAGCAAATAAACCCGGTGCAGTTTATCGTTCCGGTCGCTCCGGGACTCGATGTGGGGGACGTTCAAAACTTACTGGGTAGTAAGCGCGAAAACATTCGAGTGGTAGAAAACAATATTTACGATGTCATGCGAATTTCTGACGTTGTTATCGTCGCTTCGGGCACCGCGACCATAGAGGCAGCCATAATGGGCGCTCCTATGATTGTGGTTTATCGGGTCTCACCGCTTACCTACCTGCTCGGAAAAATGTTGATTAAAGTAAAAAACATTGGTATGGTAAATATTATCGCCGGGAAAACCGTTGTTCCAGAGTTGATCCAAAAAGATGTAACCCCAAAAAAAATAACCAGCGCTGTTGTCCGGATGCTTGAAAACCCGTCCAAACAGGAAGAGATAAAAAAAGAGCTCAGCAGCCTTAAAGAAACAATCGGAAAGCCGGGAGCGTCTTTTCGAGCTGCTCAAATCATCATCAGTCTTCTTCAAAGGCACGCTTATGATAAAAAACTATAAACGCCTCCTTCGCTACGTTAAGCCCTACTGGCGCAGGCTTTTTATCGCTATGATCTTTATGGGGATTTATGCCGCGACTACCGGCGCTTTAGCGTATTTAATGAAGCCGGCGATTGATGATGTTTTTATCAAAAAAAATGTTCTGATGTTGAAAATGATTCCCTTCGCCATCATTGGAGTGGTAATTATAAAGGGAATCGCCGACTATTTACAGGCCTACTGCATGACCTATGTGGGCTTGAGCGTGATTCGGAACATCAGGGACGAGCTTTATTCTCATCTCCAAAGCCTTTCCGTCTCGTTTTTCAACAAAACCCCGACCGGCACTCTGATTTCCCGCATCACCAATGATGTCCACCTTGTTCAACACGCGGTTTCGGACACCATCACCAGCATAGTTAAAGACTTTTTCACCCTCATCGCTCTCACTGGTGTCGTATTTTATCGGGACTGGAAATTAGCTGCCATGGCGCTTCTTGTGTTTCCGTGGGCCATCATTCCCATGCAGAAATTCGGCAAAAGAGTCCGCAAATTTTCCTTTCGAGGACAGATAAAAATGGCGGACATCTCCACCCACCTCCATGAAACCATCACCGGCCATCGGATTATCAAGGCCTTTGGCATGGAAGACTATGAAATCCGACGTTTTGCCGGAGAAAATAAAAAGTATTTTCGATACATGCTGAAACGAATGTTAACCCGGGCCTTATCTTCCCCAATAGTGGAAACTTTTGGCGTGGTAGTCATATCTTTATTCATCTTCTATGGAGGCTTCCGAGTAATCAGAGGAGAAATAACCCCCGGGGATTTTTTCATGATTATGGCCGCCCTGGGAATGTGCTATCAGCCGGTAAAAGGGCTCAATAAATCCAACCAAACTATTCAGGAAGGCATGGCCGGCGCAATCCGAATTTTTGCCATCCTTGATACCAAACCGGATATTGTTGATCATCCTGAAGCGAAAGAACTCCCTTCGATCAAATCCGGCCTAGAGTTTAAAAACGTTTGGTTTAAATACGAAGAAGATTGGGTGCTGAAAAATATTAATTTTAAAGTCACGGTTGGCGATATCATTGCTTTAGTAGGTCCGAGTGGAGCGGGGAAGACCACCCTGGTTAACCTTCTTCCCCGTTTTTATGATATTCAGGAGGGTCAAATTCTTATTGATGGTCAAGACATCCGGAAATTAACCATCGTTTCACTCAGGGACCATATCGCCCTGGTCACCCAGCAAACCATCCTTTTTAACGATACCGTAAACTATAACATCGGTTATGGTAAAGCGGAAAAAGATGAGCAAAAAATTATTGCCGCGGCAAACGCTGCTCACGCGCATCATTTTATCCAAAATTTTTCTCAAGGTTATAATACCATTATCGGAGAACAAGGCGTAAAACTCTCCGGAGGGGAAAAGCAGAGAATAACTATTGCCCGCGCTATTTTAAAAAATGCGCCGATCCTCATCCTGGACGAGGCAACATCTTCACTTGATAGTGAGTCGGAATTAGAAGTGCAAAACGCATTAGAAAATCTGATGCAAAACCGCACTACCTTCGTGATTGCTCATCGTTTATCGACAATTAAGAAAGCAAACAAAATTATTGTCTTTACGAACGGGGAAATCGTCGGGGAAGGAACCCATGAAGAATTACTCAAAAAGAACGCGGTTTATAAGAAGCTCTATGAGACCCAATTTCTGGGATATATGTCAAAGCCCGCTGAAGCAATAGAACCAATCCCCTCAGAGGACAAGACACAGCCTTCAACCGCTATTCTCTAAGCTCATCATCTTTTGAACTAATCGCCATGGCACAAAAAAGATTGAGATCTAAAGTATATACCGTTGGACTGAAAGATTACATCGCTTATTTTTTTGAACGCCTTTTTTTAGCGTGTTTTATTTTTTTTACGCGGTCTATCCCGATCACCTATCTTTATCCGGTAGCAGCACGTATTGGAAAAATAGGAGCGGTTCTTTCTCCTGCTTACAAACAAAGGATACTGGGAAATCTTAACCTGGCCTTCGGAAAAGAAAAAAAGACAAGGGAGAAGTTGGCACTTTATCGAGAGTCTACGGTCAATACCATCAAAAACTATTTTGAAATGCTCGCGGCCATCAACGCGCTCAATAAGCGCTACCTTAACAGCGCGATTCAGATTGAGGGAAGGGAGAACCTTGAAGCGTCGCTCAAAAAAAGGAAAGGTGTGATTGCCATCGGGGGTCACTTCGGAAGTTTCAGTCTCGTGGGAATCAAAATGCGGGAGCAAGGTTTTCCCTTTCATACTGTTGCGCGGGGGATCACTGATCCTTTACGAAGAAACGTTTATGAAAAATACCGTCGAGAACAAGGCCAGCCGTTCATCTACACCCGCACCTCCCGGGAAGCATTTAATATCACCTTGCACGTTCTTAAGCAAAACGAAATCATTTTTCTCATCACCGATGAAAACCGGCGATTTGGAGGGGTTTTTGTAAATTTTTTTAATCGCCCGGCCTCAACGACTCCGGGTCCGGCGCTTCTTCATCTTCGCACTGGCGCGGATATTATCCCGATTGTTTTGCTCCGCAACCCGGATAATACCCATAAACTGATTATTGAGCCACCCCTGTCGTTCTCATATAAGGGAAATCATGAGGAGGACGTGAAAGAGATCACTCAGGTGATCACCCAAAAAATCGAAGAGTACATCCGCAAATACCCCACTCAGTGGATGTGGACTAACCGGCGTTGGCGCACCCGCCCTTCTGAAGAAAAAGCCAAAGGAAAAACTGATCCTGCATATCGACGCTATTGAACCACTGACGACCGGGATGTTTGGAAGTTGTGAAATTGGAAAGTTATGAATTTAAAAGGAATAGAGAATGTTTTTTAAAAACAGAATTTATCGAATTTCAATTCCATAACGTTCAACTGTGAGATGATAACTTCATATTCGTTGTCAAGTTCTTTAAAAAGATCTTGGTTGATGTATTTGCAGGCCAATGAAAATTCCAACCAACTTTGAGTTTCCGATGCTTCTTGCATAGCGTCGGTTAATTTGTTTCTAAATACTGCCTCGTATTTCCTTTTTCTCCAGGATTCCGCTATATTGGAGCAAACCGAACGAGACGAACGTCTGATTTGGTCTACCAGTGAGTATTTCTCTTCATTAGGAAAGCATTTTGTAAAATAAAATATTTTCATTGCGGCCATAAATGCCTTTTGATAAACATCAAGCTCTCTGAAGTGTTCTATCCTCATAACTCCCCAACCTCCCATCTTCCTATTTTCTCAACTTCCTATCTTTTTATATCCCCAAATTCCAATCGCTCGATCCTCATTCCTTTTATCTTATTTCGCTGAAATGTTGTCCCATATTGCCTGCAACCCCAAAAGATAGCTATTGGCCCCAAAACCGGAAATTACTCCAAGCGCTATCGGGGCGGTTAAAGATTTTTGACGAAATTCTTCCCGGCGATAAATATTAGAAAGATGGACCTCGACAGTAGGAATTTTCGCGGCTGCTAACGCATCCCGAATAGCAATACTGGTGTGCGTGTACGCAGCGGGGTTGATTACCATAGCATCAACAATTCCTTTTGCCTCCTGAATTTTGGTTACCAATTCCCCTTCATGGTTAGACTGATAGAGGTCCACCACGAATCCTTTTTCTTTAGCAAACTTTTTAATCCGCTTATTAATCTCCGCCAACGTGAGATCTCCGTAAATTTCATTTTCCCGGCTTCCCAGAAGATTAAGGTTGGGACCATGAAGCACTAAGATTTTTTTCACTTCTTTTTCCCTCCTGGTTTTCTCTTAAAAAATTTTTAACCTTTCCACATAGTGGTGATAATGAGAACGGATATCTTCGATCAAGTCGCCTCCAAACTTTTCCAAAAAAGCCCGCGCTATCTCAAAGGCGACCGCTGATTCTCCAATCACCGCCAGAGATGGGACGCGGCAAATGTCTGAGCGCTCAACTGCCGCTTCCACCGGCTCTTTACTCACGAGGTCCACTGACCTTAAAGGTTTCATGAGTGTCGATATAGGCTTCATCGCGCACCTGACCACTAATGATTCTCCATTAGTGATCCCTCCTTCGATTCCTCCGGCATTGTTGCTTTTGTGAAAAAATCCCCATGACCTCTTGTCCCCGGAGGTTGTCTCATAAAATATTTCATCATGCGCCTGCGAGCCGAATCGCTTTGCGCTTTCAAAACCAAGTCCGATTTCCACTCCTTTTACTGCCTGAATACTCATGAGCGACTGCGCTATTCTCCCATCCAGTTTTCGGTCCCAATGGACATGACTCCCCAGTCCGGGAGGAAGGCCGATAACAACGATTTCTGCTGTGCCACCTAAGGTATCCCCTTTGTGTCTGGCTTCATCAATCCGGCTTTTCATCTTTTTTCCCGCTTCTTCATCCGCGCAACGCAGTTCTGAGTTTTCCGCCCGGGAAACAATTTCACTGAAAGGCATTCCTGTGTAATCCGCTTCAATCCCTCCAATTGATTTAGTATAAGAGTAAAAACTGATACCAAACGCCTGAAGAAAAGTTTTACACACCGCACCTACCGCAACCCGGGCAGCAGTCTCCCGCGCGCTCGCCCGCTCTAAGATAGTGCGCACATCTTTTTGATTATACTTGAGCGCCCCGGCTAAGTCAGCATGGCCCGGCCTCGGACGCGTAACCCATAAAGCCTCATCTTTATCTTCCTTCTTGATCGACATCTTCACCGGCCAGTTGAACCAATCCTTATTGGAGATAACAAGGCAAAGGGGAGCGCCCAGCGTCTTTCCCCAGCGCACTCCGGCAGTGATTTCTACTCTATCCTCCTCAATCGCCATCCGCCCGCCCCGGCCGTAGCTTACTTGCCTTCGCCTCAGGTCACGATCAATATCTTCCGGCTGCAAGAGGATTCCCGCCGGAAGTCCTTCAATAATCACCGACAGGGATTTCCCATGAGATTCACCCGCGGTAAGAAATCGTAGTATATCCATGTGTTCTCTTTTTACTCCCGCATTCCTCATCACCTGCGAAATTGACATCTATTGTAAGTCAATCTTGTCCAAATGAGAGATTGCCACGGCTTCGCCTCGCAATGACAAACTCAATAATAACGATCTGTTTCGGTCATTGCGAGGAGTCCCGATTTATCGGGACGACGAAGCAATCTCATTCACAAAAGTCTAATACTATCAAGCCGGTAATATGCTCATTTGGACAACATCTATTGCAGGTGATATTTTGTAAAAAAAATGCACCCCGGTAGTAGTGAAAGGGTGCATTTTATTATAATGCAAGCTTGATTTTACCTCAACTTATTACAGGGGTAAGCACCATCTCCAGTTCTTTCTTCGGAATGTTGATAATAGTCGGAGTAATAAATATGATCATTTCGGTTTTTTCTCTCTTCTTGCTGGTGCCTTTAAAAATAAAGTTTAAAATTGGTATCCGGCCAAAAAAGGGAACACTGTTACGAACATCCCGATTGGTGTCTTCATAAATACCGCCGATCACGACCGTATCCCCGCTTCGAACTAAAACTTTGGTTATCGCCTTTCGAGTATCAATGCCGGGTTGGCCCCCGGCGCCAAGCTGCGCTGACACCTGGTCTTTTTTAGCCTCAATATCCATCATGACACTCCCGTCCGGCGTTACGTGGGGAATTACCTTCAGAGAAAGAGTCACTTTCTTAAATTCAGTCGTGGCCAGGGAAGTTGACTGACTTGACTGAGTATCTAACTCTAGGTAAGGAACCTCAGTCCCCTGCTCAACCAGAGCCTCCTGGTTGTCGAGGGTCATAACCCGGGGGCTGGAGATGACCTCAAGTTTTTCGTCTTTTTCCAAGGCGGCAATCTTATTAAAAATGTTAAAGTTATCCCGCAAATAACCCAAAGCTAATGAGCCCCCAACTCCTGGCCCAATCGTAGTGGGTGCGAGGTCAAGTATAGATGGACTAGTAATTGCGGTACCGTCCTTCGTTATGTCGCCCCCTCCCACGATAGTACCTCCCGAGGCGGCGGATTGAAACTCACCACCCCAACTAACCCCAAGCTCCTTGGTATAGGTAGGGTTAATCTGAATGATTTTAGCCTCAATCAGCACCTGAGAAGTCGGCGTGTCCAAATTTGCAATGATTGCCCGCACTTCTTCAAGATTTCTTTCAATGTCAATAACGATCAAGGTATTAGTGCGCTGATCAACTTCAATGCTCCCCCGAGAAGAAAGAACTTTAGAGTTTTGGATAACTGGTTTTAGTTGGTTCGCCTGAGCGTAACTAACCCGAATGAGCCCTTTTTTCAGCGGTTCAAGTTTGGACTCACTCTCCTTGGCAGCAAGAGCATCCTTTCTTTGTTTTTCTATTTTATCAATTGGAGCAATTCTGAGAATATTCCCATCAAGGGATTTTCCCAAATTGTTGCTCAAAAGAATAACATCCAGAGCTTGATCCCAGGGAACATCATTGAGCTTGATGGTTACTGTCCCTTCGACATCGTCCCCCGCCACAACGTTTAAATCACTTACCTCAGCAATCAATCTGAGGATATTTCTGATATCCGCATCTTTAAAATCAAGGGAGATACGGGAACCTGTATATTTAGATGGCTTTTCTTTTGCGACTGGGGTTACTTCAGCCTCAGCAGGTTGTGTTGTTTTTTCTCCCTGAGCGACCTTTGCGGAAACTTCCTGTTCCTTTGCGGGAGCTTGTCGAGGTTTTTCAGCGGGCGCTTCGGAAAGTTTTTCACCTTTGGCAACGACAGCCGCCTCTTCTTGAGTTTCTTTTTTCATCGCCGGAGTTGTTGGTTGTGTTTCGACTTTAGCTTCCGGCGCTGGAGTTACAGGAGAAACCGCAGCTTCATCATTTTTTGTCTCTTCAGTTTTTACCTCCGATAGTGCTTCTTCCGATTTTGTTTCCGGAGAAGAAGCTAAAGACCCCGAAGCCTGGGCTGCCGATGGTGTCATTGACATTACTTGAGACTTCTTTTTCTCAAAACCCGTGCCAAAAAATATCGTAGCCCCTTGGGCGGTGGGAACTACTTCGAATGTGGGCAATTCACTCAAAGAAGATTCAAAAACCAGGCGCATGTAGTCGGGGTGTTCCCCCAACCGAACTTTTTTAATAAGAGAACCTGCAGATACCCTTTCTTTGACCGACGCAAGCAAAGTAAGCTTAGGGAAATCTATTACCAGACGGGTTGGTTTACTAAGATTAAAAGAATTAAAACTTTCGATGATCCCATCTGCTATAACATCAACGTGGGCATAATCCTTATTCGTATCGTCAATAATAACATCAAACACTTTTTCCGCCTTTTTCACTGCCGGAAGAGGCGTAGGAAAATCAATCCAAAGATCGTTTTCCGTGGGGAGCACCTCGTAGTGAGCTGTGTTATTCATCGCGATTTCAACACGGGCAAAGTTCTTCCCCTCTTTTTCAAGCTCTGATGGAACGATTTCCGAAACCACTCCCTTGCTCACCGGAATAGGTTCAGCAGGGATCGCGAGCCGAGCGCCGGTCACATCAATGATCAGTCGAAGCGGTGATTCCGCCTGCGTAACTTCATAGGTGAGAGGCGCAGATCCTTTAATAACCACTCTCACAGCATCCTCTTTCTCTTCCACCGCAATGTTTGAAACTAATGCGAGTTGTTGCGGAGTTGTGACGCCCTCCGAAGCTGCTCCCTGTGGTTGTTGAGTTGCGGGTTGGGGTTGGGTTGCACACCCCCCCAGCAAAAGAACTACAGCTAGTATTCCAAACATCCTTTTAAATACTAAGCCTCGATAATTCATTAAGCTCATTTGCCTTTCCTCTCCTCTTCTGCTCCTGTGTGGAGTTTTATTCGTATTGCCTTCGTTTTTGTTGCACCGAAAATATCGGTTGATTCTTCAGTAATAAAAATTTCATTTTCTAAAATACCCGTTACCTTGCCCTGATTGTTCCCGATATAAGAACCCTTGGTAATGATGTATCCCTTACCGGCTGAATCTTCAACAAGCGCGCGCGGGTTACCAATATTCCAAATAATCGCAACCAATTTCAACTGGCTGAGTTCATATTTTTGCAATGGTTGGATGGCCCTGTCAGCCTCTTCTTTACTGCGTTTTACCTCAAGAATGAACGGTTTGAACGGATCAGGTTTGCCCGTAGGATCATAAATATAACCGCTCGGCTTCGGTTTTTTCGGTCCTGCAAGCAATGTGTCCAAAAACGTTAACCCTTTACCCTCACAGGTCGCCTTCACAATTTCGGGCTGCGCTTTATCCTGATTATAGCGCCAGGAAAGCGCGTTTTCTTCGATCTGGTCAGCATTACTCTCCAAAATTTTGCCCGGCAAAATCAAAGTAAACTCGAGTGAATAAGGTCCTTGCATCTTTTTCTGTTCCCAGTGTTTGCGAATACTCTCAATTTCCATTTGAAAACCTAAATTGCTGTTTTTGTCTCGATAAAAACTGACCGCCCCTTTCTGGAAAGCTTTTGTGTTAAATAAACTTTGGAGCGTATCAAAGGTTACTGTATAGAAAACATGAAGCTTCTCTTCCTTCTTTTCAAAAATAGCCTTTTCGATTTTAACCCCTTCTCCTTGGAATTGTTCCCTTAAATCTTCTTCGGTCTCAACAAGCCCATCAGGCATAGACTGAGCTGTAGCGTTCTCCTCTGCTTTTTGAGCTTGTCCAGGCTCCTGACTCAAATCTTCTCCCAGAATATACATGACCTCTAACTGTCCTGAACCATCCTTTTTCAAAGTTAATTTATTCTCCGACTCTAAGCAGCCCTGCATGAGAAGAAGCAAGGGTATGGCAAGGCAGTATAAAGTCAGTTTGCGAGATAAATTCTTTTTAAAAAATAGCATATTCATAATGTTGAGAAATCAGTTGTTATTTTTTTCTTGGTTTTTTATTTTTGCTCGGTTCTTCCTTTGCTGCCGGCGTTTCAATAAACATAAATGTGGTGGCTAAACAAGAAGTCGTCAATATTATTTTCTCACCTTCATCTTTGGGTTTTTCCATAATAACATTGGTTATGTTAACTATCCGATCAAGATTACCTACTCTGCTGAAAAAACTGGCTACTTCATGATAACCTCCTTCCACCTTGACTTCTACCGGTATTTCAGCATAAAAGTCTTTGGGAACTTCGGGTTTGGGACGAAAAAGTAAAAAATTAAGTCCGGATTCTTTTCCCAATGATGAAATAGTGGTTAAGAGCTGAGGGATCTCCTTTTTATCCGGAAGCTGAGCCTTTTTAATTTCAAGATCCCTTTTTACGCTCTCCAGTTTTGTTTCAAACACTTTCGGATCTTGAGCTACTCTCTTCTTTTCATTTAAATCCTGTTCCAATTTTGTATATTCTTGATTTTTTGAATCAAGTTTTTGGTAAGCAGGAAGAAGAAGGTATTGGCTGGACACTAACACTATAAGTAAAATAATTATCCCTAATATCCCCAATTTTTTGGGAGTCGAAAGCCTCATTATGTCTTCAAAGGTTATTGCCAAGACTTACCCCTTCTTGCGTTTTTATTTTTTCTTTTTTGCTCACCGTTTAGTTGAAGCTTCTTGTGTCGTCTCTAAGTCTTTAATGGTTTTAATAATAGCGGTAAGAGAAAATTTTTTAAATAAATAACCCTCTACTTTAGTCTCCTCTGCGAACTTAAGCTCAACGTTTTCAAAATCAGGAGAATCCTCCAAATTAGTCATAAACTGAGCAATTGTCTCATTATCAACCGCTATGCCCTCGAGAGCTAATTTTGCCCCTTGACATTTCAAAGTTTTTAACCACATTCTTCCGGGGACAATTCCCGTGGCGAGAGATGCCAGATTTTTTGCCGGTCCGGATTTGTTTTCTTCCAATTGTTCAATCACCTTAACCTTCTGTTCTAAAACCGCAGTATTTTTTTTATGCTCAGCAATTTTTTCCTCGTCTTTTTTAAGTTTTTGAAGTTCATTTTTGGTGTCTAAAATTTTTCTATCAAGAGCGTCTGCGCTTCTTTGAAAATAAACCCAAATTCCTATTATTATAAGAATAGCCAGGCATACCAACAATACAGCGAAAATCCCTTGGTCAAAATAAGGTGATTTTTTCTTTACTTTTTCTCGGGGAAGTAGGTTTATCCTCATTTACTCCTCCAGTTTTCGGAGCGCTAACCCTACGCCGACAGCCGCAATAGGTCTTATTTCTTTTATATGATCAGGATCAAACTGGGCTTCGTTATATTTTATCTCCCGGAAAGAATCAAAGAATTCAACCGAAACGCCAACCCGTTCGGCAATCAAGTCTTTGATGCCAGGAAGTTGAGAAGCGCCCCCAGTCAGGTAAATCTTTTTTACTTCCTCCTCGGTGGTAGAAGCGGCGTGCAAATCCAATGATCGCTGAATTTCTACTGCCAATGCTAAGGATACATCGTGAATAATTTTATCTAAATGATCATAGTCAATGTGTTCCAATTCACCACCCTTTTTTAAGTTTTCCGCTTCTTCCTCGCTCACCGCCAATTGCTTCTGAATCTCTTCACTAAGTTTGTTACCGCCCATAAATATATCTCGAGAAAAAGTGCTTTTTCCTTCTTTGACCACATTGATATTTATTACCCCGGCCCCCATATCAACTAAGGCCACAACCGGCACCTTTTCATCCGGATAATTGAACTCATAAGCATTCTCTAAGGCAAATGAATCAATATCCACAATGACCGGCTCCAAACCAGCTTCGTTAATAACTTCAACGTATTCATTGATGAGGGACTTTTTGGCTGCGACTAAAAGAACTTCCATTTGATCAGGGTTGACTTCATTAATTCCTATAACCTGATAATCAATATTTACCTCTTCGATATCAAACGGTATGTATTGTTCGGCTTCAAACTTGATTGATTCAGCGAGTTCATCGTCATTCATGGTGTTGGTGATAATCTTCTTGATAATAACAGGGTGGCCGGAGATGGAAGTGGCAACATACTTGGTTTTTGGTTTTAAGCTACTGGTAAGGTTGGTGATCGCAGTAACCAGGGCAGAGGAATTTTTTAATACTCCATTGACAATTGTTTCCTTAGGGAGCAAAGAACTTCCAAAACTTTTAAGTTGATAACCTTTTTTACTCTCCTCCAGTTCAACCATTTTTACGCCACTGGTTCCTATATCAAGCCCTAAGATCCCTTTCGATTTCTTTAAAAACATTCAGAAGTTTCTCCAAAATTAATCATCTGTAAAGACATTATTCTTTTCGGATAACTTTAACCCTAAGGCAAGAATGATTTTTCTCTTGGTATCCATGCGACAACCAGTCCCCCTTTCGATTCGGTTAAGAGTTAAGGGGGAAATACCCGCGGTTCGCGCCAGTTCGGCCTTGCTCATAAGGCGTTCTTCTCTAAGTTTACGTACTTGATTTTTTGCCAATTTTTTACCTGATTATTGTTATTTATAATGTTTTATTAATTAATAATCAAATAAAAACATCATCTTGAACACTAAAATATAAAGTTGTTTTTAGTTTGTCAAGCTTTTTTTTTAATATCTTTGAATTTTTTTTAAAAATTAAATATTTTCAAATAATTAAATAGTATCATTTAGTAATAAATGAATAGGAAATTAAACATAATTACCTATTTTTTCTGTTTATAGTTACCCCAATTACCATAAACAGTAGTAAGACTATTCCGCACAAACCTACTCCAACATCACCATATTTAGAATAGAAGGTGGAAGAAAAATTAACCGGAATCTCTCCTTTACAAAAAGTCCGCTCGAATAAAGGTGTTTGTTTCTGGATAAACCCGGTAGGTTCGATTATTCCTGAGATTCCGGAGTTTGCCGCTCGCACTACTGCTGTTCGATTTTCAATCGCCCGAAACACGGCCATGGAAAAATGTTGGTAAGGCGCGCTTGAGCGACCAAACCACGCATCGTTAGTGATAGTTACTAAAAAATTTGCTCCTGATTTACAGTAATTCCGGGATAAGCTCGGAAAGATAATCTCATAGCAGATAAGGACTCCACATCGAGCCCTTGGAATCGCAAACAAAGAAAAGTTTTTGCCGGGCGAAAAATCCCCCACTCCCACAACCATCTTTTCCACAAAAGGCAGGCAGGGTTTTAAAGGAACATACTCACCAAAAGGCACCAGATGAACCTTATCATATCGGCTCATTTTTTTATCCTCAGGCGAGACTAAAAAAGCGCTATTAAAATATTTATGGTCTTCCGGCTGGCTCCCTGCCGCATAAGCCAAACTTCCAAAAAGAATTGGCGCGTTTACCTTTTCGGCCAAACTGAGAAGAAAAGCCCCATACTCATGTTCAGGTGAAAAATAACAAGGAACTGCGGTTTCCGGCCAGACAATAAGATCAGAATGATCTTGCGCAGCCTTTACCGTAAGGCTTTGGTATGTAGCGAGTGTCTCATTGGTATAAGCAGGGTCCCATTTTTGCGCTTGATCTATGTTCCCTTGAATGAGAGAGACCTGAAGATGGATGCTATTTTTATTTGCCTTTTTGATTTTCTCAATGCGAAAGTGTCCGTAAAAAATTACGCTCAGTAAAAGACCCAAGGTAACGATCGTATAAAGCAAGGGAAACGGGTTAACACGGGATCGAGCCCACTTTACAATAAGGTATAAGGAGACATTAACAAGCACTATGAGAAAGCTTACCCCGTACACTCCGGTTATATCACTTATTTGGATGAGGAAAAGATTTTGATACTGCGAGTATCCGAGCAGTCCCCAAGGAAAACCCGAAAGCAGGTAAGCGCGAAGAAATTCTAATAGTGTCCATACAACCGGAGCAATCACTGCCGGCTCGACACAAGAGCGGTTCCGAAAAAAATTTAGGAGACCCCCAAAAGCCCCCACATAAAGCCCCAGATATGAAGTAAGCAGTATTAAAATAAAAAAACTGGTTTCCTCGGAGAGGTTTCCATAATGGGTCATGGATACAGTAACCCAGGAAAGAACAGTTGAAAAATGAACGATGCCGGTTATCCAACCTAAAAAAAATGCTTTTCCGGGGGAAGCACCCTCAAGCGCCATAAATAAGGGTATAAAGCTGATCCAGGCAACCTGACTGAGGCCAAATTTAGGAAAAGGTAAGGTGAGAAGAATTCCCGCAAAAGAAGATAAAAAAAATTCTAATAAAAATTTTTGCATCGCCTTTTTTTTCATCAGAAAAAATGTCCTGCTCGGTTATGCGACAAGAAAAGAAAAATATTCTCTAACAGGCTGTTGAAAAACTCATGAAACATGCAGAATGTCATGCTGAACTTGTTTCAGCATCCAATAAAATCAAAATGCTATGTCACCCTGAACCAAGTTCAGGGTGACATAATAATAGTTTTTCAACAGCCTGTTAAGACAAAACGTAGAGCAATCTCATTGCCAACGAACAAATAAAAAGGACAGCGCTTACCATCAAAGATGGAAATAACTGTCCATAAGGTTAATTTATTGAAAAGGCACGCGGAAGAGTATTATTCGCTTGGAGCTTTAACCACTGAATTCACTACAATCCACGGGCGTTTGTCCTCACAAGACTCGACCCATCCGGAAATAATGATCTTGTCTCCGGACTTAAGCGGACAGAGGATTCCTGCTTTATCTTGTTCCATAAAATACTGAAAAATTTCATTGGTTCGAAAATTTACATAGTCCTTGGAACTAAATCGAGTATCGCAACCATGATACCAATCGTCTAAAAGGCTCGTAGAAGTATCAAGATAAACTCCTTCAGTAACAATGTTCTTATCTACATAATTGCACGGCCTTATGTTTAAACATTTTTCACTTACCGGGCCTTCTTCTCCTCCCATGGATTCCTGAGCGAAAAGAGCAAGCGGTTTGGAAAGTAATAGAACCCCAAAAATTATTGCCACAAAGATTATTTTCTTCATGGTTCCTCCTTTAATAAATGTAACTCAAATTTATTGTTTTAAATGTCTTAGAAACTAATTCCAAAGTAATTTTTTAGAATTCTATCATAACTAAAACAGAAGATTCAAGATTTTTTTGTAGCGTCCGTTAGTTATCTTTTTTTATCGCTAATTCAACCGCTTGCCGGGCTTAGCGCATCACATAACTTTTTATTTTTCTCATTTTCACAAAAATAACCTTGATGAAGTCGTAAAAAGTCGAAACTCCGCGGTTTTGTAACAACAAGTTTTCAATGGGCAGGCCCTACAACTTTTTAGAAATCCTTTTAAGCAAAGACACAGCCTCTCCCAATCCCAAAAAAAGAGATCCAATGATTACCCCCCCAAACATGAGCGATATGCCCCTCGCCTTCCTCAACTCCTCTTCCCTTAAAAAGGGGACACGCTCCAGGCGTTTGGTTACCGCTGACTCAAGCTCCTTTCCGATCTTTTCGTATTTTTTATCTATTTTAGATAGGGTTCGATTCAGCTCTTGATAATCTCGATCATAATACAGACTTAAGCCCCCTAACAAAAAACCGGAAAGAAAAATTAAAATGCCCAAAAATTTTAAATAAACACCCATCACTTCCTCCTTTATACCACGTTGCATTCAAAAGCAGATCGAGGTGGCGACGAGGAGTCGACGCAGGCGTACGTTTTAATACGCCGAGGAGTATGACGAGGAGACAACAAAGATATGCACATGAAGGCGACTCGGTATTAATGATATTAAGGTTGTTTGACATAGTCTATTTTAGTTTATATAATTATAATCAAAAAATCCTTTTTGTATTAAAAAATTATTTCTTCAAGCTCGATGAACCTCCCCGCAGCAAGCTGCGGGGTATCCCAAAAATTATACAAAGTACATCGTCATTCCCCGACCCCCGATTACTACTTTCGAGGGCATGCTTGATCGGGGAATCCAGAAACAAAGAAACTGGATTCGGAGCCTGTCCCG
>LQYC01004424.1_pt1 | contig 33390 bp, 35 predicted proteins | sample 661771 | NCBI WGS metagenome assembly LQYC01 (sample SAMN03483023, study PRJNA281117) | bioreactor metagenome | isolation source: benzene-degrading methanogenic enrichment culture from a contaminated... | place: USA: oil refinery in Oklahoma | collected 2011-05
GCCATAACCTGAAATTTTTTCCCTAAGAATTTATTGATGGTTTTAACTTTTGTGGGTGATTCAACGATGAGTAAAGATTCTGCCATGCTTTTAACGCTCACATTTAATAAACATTTTTCCGGGTAGTTGTTTTACCAATTCCCTGAGTTCTAACTCAAGGAGCAGGCTCGAAACCAGATTGGTTTGCAGCCCGCTGTGTTGGATGAGGTGGTCAATATGCAGGGGATTACTGTCAAGCAGGTCAAAAATTTTCTGACCTTCAGGCGTTAATCCCTTTGTCTCCGGCAAGTTCCCTTGCCGGGAGGTTATTGGCGCTTTGTATTGGGGGAGCACCTCCTCGATAATATCGTCCGGGTCCATAATGAGTTTCGCCCCTTCTTTGATCAAGCGGTTCGTTCCCTTGCTCCAGGGAGAATCAACATTGCCGGGAACCGCAAAAACTTCTCTTCCTTGTTCTAAGGCCATCCGGGCAGTGATCAGGGAACCGCTCCGAAAAGAAGCTTCCACGATAACGGTGCCTAAGGAAAGACCGCTGATGATTCGATTTCGGGGAGGAAAATTGATTGCTTCGGGTTGAGTCCCCAAAGGAAATTCCGATACAATCGCCCCGTGGAGAGTAATCTCTTCAGCCATGGCTTTATTCTCCCAGGGATAGATGAGGTCGATGCCGGAGCCAAGCACGGCCAACGTCCTTCCTCCTCCTTCCAGAGCGCCTTTATGGGCACAGGTATCAATCCCTCTTGCTAAACCGCTCACAATGGTGAATCCTCGTTCGGTCAAGGTCCGGGAAAGACGTTTGGTCATTTCCTTTCCATAGGATGAAGCGTTTCGGGAGCCAACCACGGCTAAGGAGAGGTTGTCTTCTTCCCGCAGCTCTCCTTTGACATATAAAAAAGGCGGGGGGTCATAAATTTCTTTTAGATTTCGAGGAAACCGCTCATCCTGTATGGTTACAAAGGTAATCCCCTTTTTTTCGATCTGGTCCAATTCTTTTTTTGCCCAATCGTTATCTTTGAAAGCAACGATTGCCTCAATCGTCTGCGAGCGAAGCCCTTCAATTTTTTTCAGCTCCTCCGGCGAGGCGTGAAAAACCTTTTCCGGACTATGAAACTTTTTAATAAGCCGGTTATAAATAACATTGCCTACGCCGGGAACCTGGCGAAGGCTAAGCCAGAATAAGGTTTCTTGGCGACGATAAAAAGTCAACGGGCTTTTACTTGACAATGTATTAGTTTTTAACATAAATTAAAAACACAGCCAGCGTAGCTCAGCGGTAGAGCAACTGATTCGTAATCAGTTGGTCGGTGGTTCAATCCCACTCGCTGGCTTTTTTGAGCCATCCAGGCCAACCCCAATATCACGTGGTTTCCCCTCGGCATCGCGAAGACCGAAAAGTGATTTTTATTTCCGGTATCATTTCAAATTTTTTTTGTCAATGAATTAATTACCATAAACGTGGTTAGAGGTTAAAAACTCCGGAGCTTTCGTAACTATCAATCGACATTTTTTCGTGGCGCGAGGTAAACCCGGCACGTTTAAGACCATAAAATTAATATTTTTTTGAAAAACCGAAATACCTTATTAAAATAAAAGAAGAAAAACAATCTTAAAAGCTTACTCTTTTGGCATTTAAAATCAATCGAGGAGGGTTTGAGTGAAATTTTCGGGTAATGATTTTGCTGATTTTGATCCTTTCGGCTCAAATCATGAGCATTCTCCTAAGCAATTTGACCAGCTTGAAGCTACGGTTTTATTTTGCTCTCAGTGTAAGGAAGCGGTACCGGTAAGAAAAAGGCTTCTTTTAGCTCTGCCTGAGGGGGATAAATATGATTATCTTTGTGTTTATTGCGGAAATTCAGTGGGAACGAAAATCGAGCGCGAAGAGCGACCCATTAAATTACTTTTATAATTAATTACTTAGAGTTTAGGGAGGTATGATCTTTTTGAATTAATGTAAAGTCTAATTTTTCTTGACATTTATTGAAAAATATTATAAAAAATTGACAGTGAAGTGGAATTTCTTTTTTAATTTGTAAAAAAGGAGAAACACACGTGCAAAAATTCCAAACACTATTGGGGGGTGATTGCCTTAACAAATGAAGCATGGACTGTTAGTAAAGTTGAAGCTCATCCTTGCGAAGCCTATGGAATAGCGGGTGATTGCCTTAACAAATGAAGCATGGACTGTTAGGGCATTTTTATTTTGGGGCAAAAGCCTTTTTGGGTGAAAGACGAAAGGGACAAGGGATTAATCACCAGGCAAGAAAGATCAGCCTGATAAAATTTGGTTCCGGGCATGACATTCTTGGCCGCCGCAAGGGGGGATCCATATCAGCTCACTGGTTCATTGGGGAGGAGTTGATACCAACGCCGCAGTCTCGCAGAAAAAAAATCTAAAACAGAAGTTCATGCGTTTAGGATTTAAACAGAGGCATAAAAAATGAAATTACAGGATTTTAACCATGGAACGATTAGATAATAAAGAAAAACGCACATTATCTGTTCTTATCATGATGTTCCTCATCCTGGCTGCAAGTATCGCTACCATCGCCTTTTTTTAATATCGGAACTACGAAAAGCACTATCGCACCGAACTGGAGCGTCAGCTTTCAGCTGTCGCCGATTTGAAGATGGGCGAGCTTGTGTGGTGGCGAAAAGAACGATTGGGGGATGCCGCCACTTTTTACAAAAACTCCGCCTTCTCCACGCTGGTGCGGCGCTGTTTTGAAAACCCTCAGGATATGGAGGCGTTACGACATCTGAGGTCATGGATAGGCCATGTTCAATCGGCTTATCAGTATGACCGGATTAGCTTGATGGATGCTCAAGGCGTAACACGTATATCAATCCCAGCCGGGCAACCGCCTGTTTTGTCCGCTATTTCACAGCGCATACCCGAAGTCCTGCGGTCGGGTCAGGTAAACTTTCAGGATTTTTACCGTAACGATCACGACCAGCGCATCTATTTGGCGGTTCTGGTCCCCATCCTCGACGAAAAGGACGGCAGCCGACCTCTGGGCATCATCGTCCTGCGTATCAATCCCGAGACCTATCTCTATCCCCTGATCAGCCGCTGGCTGACGTCCAGCCGCACGGCCGAGACTCTGATCAGTCGGCAGGAAGGGAATGACATACTGTTTCTTAACGAGCTCAAATATCAAAAGAACACGGCTCTCAGGCTGCGTGTTTCCATGGAGAACAAGAGACTTCCTTCCGTGCAAGCCGCGCTGGGACAGGAAGGGATCGTGGAAGGAATAGACTATCGCGGAGTACCGGTGATTGCCGACGTGCGGCGTGTCCCCGACTCCCCGTGGTTTCTGGTTGCCCGAATAGATTCAGCAGAAGTGTACACGCCCATAAGAGAAAGATTGTGGTTGCTGATCGTTTGGGTCGGTGCCCTGTTTATCGGCGCAGGTGTGGGTGTGGGGTTGGTCTGGAGGAAACAGAGCGCACGTTTTTACAGGGAAAAGTATGAGGCAGAAAAGATGTTGCGGGAAAGAGAAGAGCTTTTCCTTACACTCGTGAAAAAAATTCCCCAAAAGATATTTTATAAGGATACGGATTCAACCTACATTACCTGCAACGATCTCTATGCCATGGATTTGGGAGTGCCAGTGATCCAGACGAATTGGCCGAAAAATACCGTGCCGATGATCGTCGTGTCATGGAGTTGGGTCACACTGTTGAAATCGAAGAGGACTATATTCAACATGGAGAGCCTCGGACCGTCCTTACTGCAAAAACACCGATTCGCAATGAACGGGGCGATATAACAGGCGTTTTAGGAGTACTCACCGACATAACCGAAATCAAGAAAGCTGAAGCACGTATTCGGAAACTGAACCGCATTTATACTGTGCTGAGCAACATCAACCAAGCCATAGTGCGCCTCCGACAGCCGGAGAAGCTTTTCGCTGAAGCTTGCCGAATTGCAGTGGAAGATGGCGGCTTCCAATTAGCATGGATCGGACTCATTGATGAATCGATGGGGAAGCTGCGATCAGTTGCGCAGGCGGGAAAATCCGATGGCTATTGGGAAAAAGTAGATATATCGTTAACCGGCGAACCATTGAGTTATTGCCCTATTGACTGCGCCCTGAAAGGAACCCGGGTGGTCTGTAATGTCATTTCGCGTGATATGTCTTTTACACCCTGCCGGGAGGTCGCATATAAACTCGGGTTCCGTTCGTCAGCAGCATTCCCGCTGAAGCTTAAAGGCCAGGTACGTGGAACATTCAACCTGTATGCTGCCGAACCAGACTTTTTTGACGACGAAGAGCTTAAACTGTTGGATGAACTGGCAATGGATATTTCCTATGCGATGGAGTTCGCCGAGAAGGAAGCCCAACGCATACAGTCAGAGGAGGTGCTGCGCGACAGCGAGGAGCGGTTCCGCGGCACCTTCGAGCAGGCTGCGGTCGGCATTGCGCAGGTAGGCCTGGACGGACGTTGGCTGCACGTGAACCAGCGGCTCTGTGATATTGTCGGGTACACGCGCGAAGAGCTGCTGCGATGCACCTTCCAGGACATCACGCACCCGGAAGATCTGAACACTGATCTCGGCTTTGTTCGGCAGGTCCTGGCGGGGGAGATTTCGACCTATTCGATGGAGAAACGCTACATTCGACAAGACCGCTCGTTGGTATGGGTCAATCTCACCGTCGGCCTGGTGCGCGATGAGGCGGGTGCGCCGAAGTATTTTGTCTCCGTGGCCGAGGACATCACCGAGAGCAAGAAGGCGGAAGAAGAAATAGTCATAAGGAATAAAATCGCACAGATCTTTCTTGTTACAACCACCGATGATGAAATGTATAACGAAGTGTTGAATATTGTTCTCGGAGTCATGAAAAGCAAATATGGCGTCGTTGGGTATATTGATAAGGAGGGAGCTTTGGTTATTCCCTCTATGAGCAGACATATTTGGAATAAATGTCAGGTTCCTGAAAAAACCATTATATTTCCACGGGATAAATGGGGACATAGCTCCTGGTCCCGTGCGATCAGGGAGAAAAAGACGAACTATACCAATGAACCCTCTGCCCTTACGCCTGAAGGACATATCGTTATCACCAGGCATATTTCCATGCCCATTATTTTTCAGGGAGAAGTCATCGGACTCATACAGGTTGCAAATAAAGAGACCGATTATACGGAACCGGACGTCCAGATGGTGGAATTAATAGGTAACACCATTATAGCGCCTATATTACACGCAAGACTGCAACGCGATCGACAGGAGAAATCCCGCAAGCGAGCGGAAGAAGAAATTAAGAAACTCAACGAAGAGCTGGAACAACGGGTTATTGAACGCACCGCGCAACTTGAGGCCGCCAATAAAGAATTAGAGGCGTTTTCTTACTCCACATCGCACGACCTCAGGGTGCCGCTCAGGGCAATTGAGGGCTTTTCCCGTATCCTCCTGGAAGGTCACCGTGACAAACTGGACGAGGAAGGAAAACGGCTCCTTACCATTGTAAGCGACAACACGAGAAAGATGGGAGAACTCATTGACGACCTTCTTCAGTTTTCCCGCACCACCAAAAAAGAGATGACGTACTTTCAGGTGGACACAGAGACCCTCGTGCGCAGTGTTATCGAGGAGCTTAAACCATTCCTCGAAGGAAGGAACGTGGCGATAGAGCTCAAGCCCCTGCCCTCAATCATGGGGGATTACGCGCTGCTGCGCCAGGTGTTTATTAATCTTCTTGACAATGCCCTCAAGTTTACCCGGAACCGGGAAGCAGCGAAGATAGAAGTCGCAGGGACAGAGAATGAGACCGAAACCATTTACTCCGTCCGAGATAATGGTGCCGGGTTTGACATGCAGTATGCGCATAAGCTTTTTGGTATTTTTCAACGCCTCCATGGGCAGACTGAGTTTGAAGGAACCGGTATTGGTCTGGCGCTGGTGCAACGCATTATTCACCGCCACGGCGGCAGGGTGTGGGCCGAAGGGAAAGTAGATCAGGGAGCAACATTTTCCTTTAGCCTCCCCAGGGAAAAACCACTCACAGTTTCAGCGGAGGAGAAAAGTCATGGTAAATAATAAACAACAAAATGATGGGGTTCTTATAGTGGAAGACAACGCCACTGATGCCGAGCTTACCATGCGGGAGCTTAAAAAACACAACCTGGCAAACAACCTGTTCTGGGTCAAGGATGGAGCCGAGGCTTTGGATTTTCTCTTTGCCCGGGGAAGGTATGCCGACCGAAGTATCAATTCAAAACCGAAGATAATTCTGCTTGATTTGCGGCTTCCCAAGGTTGACGGTCTGGAATTGCTTGCCAAGATAAAGGCCGATCCCCGCACCCGTGAGATACCGGTCGTGGTCCTTACGTCGTCAAAAGAAGACAAAGATATTAAGGAAAGCTATAAATTGGGAGCGAATAGTTTCATAGTGAAGCCGGTAAACTTCGATTCCTTTTCAGAGGTAGTGACCCAGATTGGACTTTACTGGCTGCTTATTAACGAGCCGCCGCAATAAGGAGTATTTTCGATGAAGGATGATGAGATTCGCATCTTGATTCTTGAAGACAATCCCACGGACGCGGAATTGGTTGAACATGAATTACGCAAAGGGGGAATAGTATTTCAATCGAAGCGGGTGGAGACCCGGGATGACTTCATCTGCCAAATCGAAGAATTCACGCCCCAGGTAATCCTTGCGGATTATAAGCTTCCCGCGTTCAATGGAATGGAGGCTTTCACCATAATCAAACAAAAGGGCCTGGAAGTGCCGTTTATCATTGTAAGCGGGACGCTGGGAGAGGATTTAGCTATAGAGACGCTCAAGGCCGGGGTAACCGACTATGTTCTAAAAAGCAACCTGAACCGGCTGGTACCTGCCGTCAACCGGGCATTAGCGGACACCAAAATGTTAATTGAGCGCAAGGAGCAAGAGAGAAGGCAGGCATTAGTTAATAGAATCCTTAATGAGCTAAACAGCCCCAATGAGGTTACCAACCTGGTGCGCCGTATTCTGATTGTTCTGAAGAGTTTTATAGAAATTGAGGCTGTCGGTATCCGCCTGCGAGAAGGTGAAGATTACCCTTACTACGAAACAAATGGGTTCCCGAAGCATTTTGTCGAGGCCGAGCGGTACCTCTGCGCCCGTGACGAGAATAATGAGATTGTTCGTGATAAAAACGGCAAACCCTACCTTGAGTGCATGTGCGGCAATATCATTTGCGGACGACCGGACCCCTCTTTGCCTTTCTTTACGAAGGGGGGGGAGCTTCTGGACGAACAGCACCTCGGAACTCCTGGCTTCTACGTCTGAAAAAGACCGTCAGGGAAGAACCCGGAACCGTTGTAATGGTGAAGGCTATGAATCAGTCGCCCTTATCCCCTTGCGCTCAGGAGAAGATATAATAGGTTTACTCCAGTTAAATGATAAGCAACCGGGTCGTTTTACCCTCGATATGATCCAGTTTCTGGAAGGGATCGGGTTGAGTATCGGAATAGCGGTCTCCCGCAAAAAGGCACAGGAGACGTTGCGGAGGAGCGAGGAACACTACCGGTCACTTATAGAAAATATTAACCTTGGGATTACCCTCATAGGGACCGACTATAAGGTACTTATGACAAATACCGGGCAAGCCAAATTATTTAATAAGCCAGCGAGCGCATTTAGAGGCAAGCAATGTTTCCGGGAATTCGAAAAGCGCAGCGAGGTTTGTCCACATTGCCCTGGCACAATCGCCATGGCAACCGGGCGCACAGCGGAAGCCAAGACCACAGGCATTCGCGATGATGGCAGCAGTTTATCAGCCCACATCCATGCCTTCCCTATTTTTGAGCAGAATGGGGAAATCAGCGGGTTTATCGAGGTGGTAGAAGACATCACCGACCGCAAACGGGTTGAGAAAGAGATGAGTTCGCTTCAGTCCCAGCTTCAGCAGTCTCAGAAGATGGAAGCGATTGGGCGGCTGGCCGGGGGTGTTGCCCATGATTTCAACAATCTGCTTACCGTGATCAGTATCCAAAGCCAGCTTTCAGTTCTTGGTCTTCGGGAAGGAGATCCTTTGCGGGAAAACCTTAAGGAAATTGAGAAAGCAGCCGACCGGGCCGCCGACCTGACCCGCCAGCTTTTAGCCTTCAGCCGCCGCCAGATTCTGGAGATGAAAGTTCTTAATCTCAATTTCATTGTCAGTGATCTGGAGAAGATGTTATGCCGGATTATCGGGGAAGATATTGAACTTGCGAGCATATTAGCCGATGATCTGGGGATGGTTAAAGTAGATCCCGGGCAGATGGAACAGGTGATCGTAAACCTTGCGGTCAATGCCAATGATGCCATGCCCCAGGGGGGACAACTCACTATCGAAACTACTAATGTAGAATTGGATGGGGGGTATACCCGTACCCACATGGGGGTAGTGCCTGGCGCGTATGTCATGCTTTCAATAACTGATACCGGGGTGGGGATGACCAGAGAAATAAAGGAGCAGATTTTTGATCCTTTTTTTACCACCAAAGAGAAAGGCAAAGGGACCGGCTTAGGGTTATCAACCGTGTACGGGATCGTGAAGCAAAGCGGAGGGGATATTTATGTTTATAGTGAACCAAATCAGGGGACAGCCTTTAAGATCTATTTTCCCCGGGTATTTGAACCTGGTGAGGAGTGGGCGAAGAAAGAAGCAGTTGGGGAGATTTCCCGGGGTGAAGAGACTATCCTGGTAGTCGAGGATGACGGTATGGTTCGGAAACTGGCAATAAATATATTAAGGATGCAGGGATATACGGTGCTGGAGGCAGAGGCCGGGGGAGAGGCGCTGTTAATGTGCGAACAATACAAAGACCCGATTGATTTAATTTTAACCGACATTGTGATGCCGCACATGGGAGGACCGGAGTTAATCGAGAGGCTGAAGCAGGTACGGAAAGATTTTAAGGTGCTGTACATGACCGGGTACGCGGAGAACGCGATTACTCATCATGGGTTATTGGAAAAAGGGGTACACCTTATCCACAAGCCCTTTACGATTGAAAAACTGGCGCGGAAAGTCAGGGAGGTTTTGGATAAAAAGTAAAAAACTGCGTTTTGATATCTGACAAAGCGCCAACGAGCAAACAATAAAAGATATGAGATGACCAAGGATGGTGGAATCAAATCGAACCATATATCCGAGATCATTCCGAAGCAGAATTCAGCCATTGCATCTGTTCGGAGTGTATGAAGAAGCTTTATCCGGATTTTTAAATTGAATAGCTTCTCTATCGTAGGCAGACCAAAACAAGATTCCTCCCCGCGCATGGTAAGCATTATACCAAGTTGCATTCAAAAGCAGATCGAGGCGGCGACGAGGAATCGACGTCGAGGAGTATGACGAGGAGACAACAAAGATATGCAAATAAAGGCGACTTGGTATTAACCCACAAGAACTAAAGTTACTTCACCCCGGGTATGCTCTTTCCCATCAACGCTTACCGCACAGACCACCACCCGGCTGCGCTTCCCAATTTTAGCGAGGTGGGCTTTAAGCTCAATTTCCGCATCAATAGGAATGGGATGAATATAGGTGATCATCATTGCCGCGGTTACCATTTTCATTAGTGCACCCTTTCTCTTCTCTTTGGCACAATGCCGCCAAACCAGTCCAAAAGCTATGACAATCGATCAAGGTAGCAATGATACCGCCATTAAAGAGTCCTTTGATCCCTTTGTGCTGCGGTTCGGCTCTCCACCAACAAATCCCTTTCTTCCCATTCCAAAAACTTTGCATCTTAAGGCCATGAGTATTTTCCGGTCCGCATCCGAAACAACTGCTATAGTCATTAGATGTCCATACTTCCTGGAGGGATTGCCTATCCATCCTTTTTTTCTCCTTAAAACTTTTTTTGTTGCTGCTAAGATGAAACCCTCTACCTCGGTGGTTGATTTAAATTTTTTTTCTTTGCTTTTACCTTGTCTCTGAGCCAGGAATACCATCCTTCCATTCCTTCGCCGGTCTTGGCTGAAAGCGAGAGACAAGGAACATGAGGATGCACTTTTTTAACGTTTGTGAAAAATTGATTCACCTCTAATTCAAGAATCCGCAAAAGGTCTATCTTGCTTACAAGCACAAGGTGCGAGCCAACAAAAACTCCTGGGTACTTTAATGGTTTATCTTCTCCCTCTGGAGTGCTGAGCACCACCACCCGGAAATCCTCTCCCAGGTCAAAAGCGCCGGGGCAGATAAGATTACCAACATTTTCGATGAATAAAAGGTCTAACTCCGGTAATGAAAAGTGATCTAAAGCATGCCTTATCATGTGGGCATCCAAATGGCAGGCGTCGAGGGTATTAATTTGAAGCACGTTCACACCGGTTGCCTCGATCCTTTTTGCATCCCGATCAGTCTGTTGATCCCCTTCAATAACCCCAATAGCCATTTCCCCCTTAAGTGCTCGAATCGTACTCTCCAGTAAAGTTGTTTTTCCTGCCCCAGGCGAGCTAACCAAATTTACTACCAAAACCTGAGTGGCTTCAAATATACCTCGATTTCTTTCTGCCAGCCGGTCGTTGTGACGTAAGACTTTTTCTTCAAGCTCAACCCGTTTTGGTTCACTCTCATGCTCGTGAAGTAAAGCATTAGGAGTGGTCATACCACATCCGCAGGACTCGCACATTTAAATCACCTCCATCCCTTTGATGATAAGTTCCCTCCCGGAAATCATCTCCCAATCTGTACCTCCACACTTTGGGCAAGAAAAGCTATGAGTTAAAAGATCAAAATCTTCCCCACAGGTTTTACATTTGCCCACAGCAGCAGTTCTTTCGATTTCCAATTTAGCACCCTCAAGCACAGTCTCTTTTGTGCAAACCTCAAAACAGAATTCCAGGGACTCAGGCACTACCCCACTCACCTGCCCCACTTCTAACATCACCTTTACGACCTTACGAACATTATTTTTTCGGGCATAATCCTGAACAGTATCAACAATATTTTGCATTAGCCCAAGTTCATGCATTGAGCACTCAATTCGATAATTGTTCCAACAGGCTGTTGAAAAACTCATACAATATGCAAAGTGTCATGCTGAACTTGTTTCAGTATCTAATAAAACAATGTATTATGAGACCCTGAACCAAATTCAGGGCGACAAAAGAGTAGTTTTCCAACCGCCTGCTAAAGGTTCTTAATAATTTTTTCTCTGGCAACTTATGCATGGTGAAGGGGGTAAAAAGGGGTTAAAGAGAAAAACCCTTTAACCCCTTCAATCAACCCGGTTGATAATTATTTCAAATTTCATTTAAGAGAAAATTTACCCACGTAAACGGGGTAAAATACTTCTGCGCCCCGGGATAAAAAACCCGTTTAGTCTTCAGGGTGATACTTGAACGAAAGGTTGAGCCTTGTTCTGAAGCTCGCAACCTTAGCGTCCTCGATGGTCATGTCAAGTTTTATCACTTCAGCAATTCTCAGATCTTTAACAGATTTTCCGGCAGATTCTATTGCATTTTTGGCAGCATCTTCCCAAGAAGTCTTGCTTGATCCCACGATTTCAATAATTTTATAAGTGCTTTCATTCATTCTTGTACCCTCCTTAGCAAGAATTTGGTTAATAAAACATTCAAAATTATAGTTTTTTTCACCCCCTTTCATCAATACGAAAATCTTTTTTTCTTGAAATTACACCAAAAAGTCATCGTTTAGCAAATTATTTTCATATTCATTTACTTTTTACCCTCGAAATAAGAGTGCTTATCCCTTTGGCCGCCAGAATCCCCTCAGAGGTCTTGACCTCGAATTCTCCCAGAGAGATAAGCGATCCTTTATGAATAATCTTGCCTTCACTGAAGATATCGCTAGTTTTTATTGGAGCTAAAAAATTCATTTTTAAATCTATTGTTGCCATTGTTTCGTTTGACTTAATGAGGGTTAAAAAAGCAATGGCAGCAGCCATATCACCGGCAGTAGCAATAATCCCTCCTTGCACGACACCAAAACCTTGTAAGAAATCTGACCGAAAAGGGATCCGGATCCGAGCAAACCCTGGTGAAAGCAACTCAATCTCTGCTTTTAAAAATCTTGATATAGGGCTTTTATTAAATATTCTCTTTATTGATAAGAATTTTTCTTGCGGGAAGTCTTGATGGGCTTTAATGTTCATATTCCCGGTGAATTAGTTTGCTGGAGCAAGCAAAGGAGAAATCTTCCACAGGTGGTGATTCAGAATTGCTCCAGTAATGATGACATTGGGAGATTCAACAAATTTTACATAAACACTGGTTCTTACCGGATTGGAATCTCCAATCAAGAGTTGGTAAGTTTTATCAGTAATATCAGTTAAAATTATTTTATACGCTGGGTTTTCCATGCCATAATTTTTCACCTGAGAATTTTCTACTTTAAATTTCTCAATCTCCACCAGCATAAGGAGATTAAAAATAAAATCATTTACCTTTGATTCCCATTGTTCAATCCTATTTCCTTTAAGTAAAATCCACCCCCTCCCCTCAGTTCGCTCCCCAATAAACTCACCTCCATCCAACCTTTGGATTTCAACCTTTTTTACTTCCCATGGACTAAGCTCAAAGACAAGTGGTCCAGGCTTTATCTCTTTTTCTTTCAAAGAGGCATTATATTCAAAAAAAGAGTAATAAACAACCAAACCTAAAAGAAGTAAGGCGACAATTAAAGTGTGTTTTTCTTTCAACCTCTCTGTTTCCTCCGCCAGGCTATTACCATCCCAATTGCCAAAATTATAATGGGTTGGAGAATAACCACGCCAATAAAAATCATCCGCGACTGAATTTGAGAAAGAAAAACCGGATTAAGGTCCTCCTGAGAAGGTTTCTTTTTCCGGATGGTGATGAGCGATTCGTCGTCGGTCATCCAGTGGATGGTATTCAAAAACAGATCTTTATTGCCGAGAAGCCCAAAATATTGATTGAGTAAAAAGTCTGCGTCTCCGAAAACAACCATTTTCCCCTTTTTGAGTTGGTTTGTTTCCTCATTTTTTGTATTTTCTTGGGGTGATTTCTCTTTTTTGATTTCCCCCACCATTGCTACAGTGACAGGACCTTGTTGGTCCTGCTTGGGATCATACTCATACGTTCCTTCCAAAGCCTTTTCCACATCTGTTTCCGCCCAGCTGTGCTCACCGCTTCGGGCAAGTGCGCTTAACATGACATTCTTTTCTAAGGTAGGCCCCTTGGTAACTGAACGAACTAAAGGAAAAACCGTTGGGATGATAAATTTTTCCGTAATCGGGTGGGTGAAATAAAAAGGAATCAAAGGAACCAGAGGACCCTTTTCAGTCAAATAATCCTCTGGATCAATCACGATGTCATCCCCTAAGACTATCCCATACGTTCTCAAATAATCTTTCATCTCTCTTTCTTTACCCTGACCAAGCGCAAAGACGGCGCTCCCCCCTCTTTTCCAATATTCATCCAAGCGTTGAAGTTCAACTCGAGAGAATTCCGTTTTTGGTCCTCCTATCACCACAACGCTCGCATCGTCCGGGATATGTTTCCCTCCGACAAAAAGGAAATTTTTTATCTGATAATTTTCCGTTTCGAGTGCTTTCTTCAGAAGTCCATAACTGAGGTCTTCCTGATCTACCTCTCCCAAGCCATACTCTCCGTGGCCTGAGAGAAAGTAGATGACCTTTGGTGTGGGGTTAGTCAGGGTCAGAATGGCATTAATAATATTTTCCTCCGAAGGGTAGATAACGTTTTTTAATTTTTTATTTACTTCGACTATCGCACTACCGTAAGAACTCACCCCATATTTTTTAGCCAACCCTGGGTTGCGGTCCAAATTAAAGAGTTCGTATTTAAACTTATTACTTGCCAGGGCATAAAGATCGAGGAGTGCTTTAAGATCATCCCTCTCATCTTCCTTATAAAAACCTCTCACCTTAACCGGATAAGAAATTTCCTTTAAAAGTTTTTTTGTTATTGGAGCGATGGTTTGTTCCTTTTGGGAAGTCAGATCAAAACGGCGGTTATGATTATTGGCAACCATCTGGATTATGATGATTATTCCTACCAAGCATACAATAAAGACAAACATATTCGCCCACTGCCGGGTAGAATATTCAATAGAAAATTCTTTTACCGCAGTATAGTTTATCACAACATAGAACAGGAAACTCAGAACACCACCAATTATGCCGACCAGAGACCACCCTGAAAAAACTGCCCCCAAAAAGAAGAGAATAATTCCCGCCAGCAATAAAACAATCCCGATCCAAAGAAGAGCAAGAGAAAAACGCATCATTTTCATTTAATACCTCGCCATTTCCGGGTAGTCAGTGAAAGCCACGTTAAAAAAATAAAAAATCCATGGAAATTAAAAAAGAAAACCAGGTCCTTTAAGTCTATGGCTCCCTTGGTAAAGGTGTAGAGCCGGTCAAAAAGGGAAATATTCAAAAGGATGTTCATCAGCTTTTCATTAGCCGCTGCCTCGTTCCAGGTGAGAAACCAAAACATCAGTAAAAGTCCGAAGGTACCGATGGCGGCTACAATCTGATTTTCAGTCAAGGAAGAAATTAAAACCCCGCAGGCAATGAAAGAAGAGCCTAATAAAAAAAGGCCTAAGTATCCGGCAAAGACTGATGTAATATCAATATCATATAAAAAATAGGTGATTGCCGGATATAACAAGGTAAGCAACAACATCAAAGACAAAAAAAATAACGCCGCGAGATATTTGCCCGCCAAAAGCTCCCAGTCCCGGAGGGGGTAGGTCCAAAGGAGTTCGATTGTGCCCAGTTTTTTTTCTTCCGCAAAAAGGCGCATGGTTAAAGGAGGAATGGCTATCATAAGCACATAACGGATATCATTAAAATAGTAGGCCCATATTTTATTAAAACTAACCTTTTGAAAACTAAACGCTACGTACATGACCAAGTCAGTATAAAAAAAATATCCGGTCAAAAGCAGGAAGACGGCGATAAGAACATAAGCGATAAACGATTGAAAGTAAGATCGCAACTCACGCTGAAGAATATAGTAAACCCCCATTTTTAAAGCTCCTCCTCAGTTACCAATTCTAAAAATACTTCTTCCAAGGTCAAGCTAATTTTTTTCATTTCCATAATCGGACCACCGTGCTGCGTGATAAAGGTAGAGATCGCTCGTAAGGTCGCCTCATCCTTTTCTGATTGAATCACCAATGCTTGGGCGCCGGAAAAGTTAGGCTCTTTTCTTTCAACATTAATTACTCCAGGCAATCCCATGAGTTCGCTTCCCAGCCCCCCATTTCCTCCGTAATATTGAAACAAGGTCTGTGTATACTTTTGGATTTTTTCCTGCAAATTTTTGGGGGTATCCATTGCTATTAACTTCCCTTTATGGATGATGATCACCCGGTCACAGGTCTCACTTACTTCGGGCAGAATATGGGTGCAAAGAATGACTGTCCTTTCACGCGAAAGGTTTTTGATAAGTTTGCGAACTTCAACCACCTGCCGGGGATCAAGACCGATAGTCGGCTCATCCAGGACAAGTATGTCGGGGTCATTGAGCAAAGCCTGGGCAAGGCAAACCCTCTGGCGGAACCCTTTGGAAAGCTTCCCGATCAGGCGATCAGCAATTTCACCAATCCCGCAGGTTACCATTACCTTATCGATCTGCTCTTTTCTTTTTTCCCCTTTAATCCCCTTTACTTTACCAACAAATCCCAAATAGTCAGTAACCGACATGTCCGGATAAAGGGGTGCCTTTTCCGGAAAATAGCCAGTATGACGTTGTACTTCAAGCGGTTTTTTGGTTACATCGTATCCATTAATTAACGCTCTTCCGCTGGTTGGGGGGAAAAAACCAGTAAGGATTCTCATGGTTGTAGTCTTACCTGAACCGTTCGGCCCCAGAAGACCAACCACCTCCCCTTTATCAATAGTAAAGGTAATATCCTCGATACCCCGGATCGGACCATAATATTTTGTAAGATTTTCTACTTGGATCATATTAAACCCATAAGGTTGTGAGGTTGTTTTTTTCTAAACTTTTTATTTTAAACAAAAAAATTTTAAAGTCAAACAATAACGTAATTATTTCCAATTTCTTTTTGAATGTCACCTCAAAAGAGATTCCTCAATCAAATTGGAAGAACTAACAAATTCATTAAAAGCCTGCCCATAGTTTGAAAATTTTCGTAAAAACTTCTTGAAAAATTTCTAACTTTCACTATATATCAATCTACAAACCCACATCAAAAGATTTTGTTTTTTAATGCTCAATAACTATCACTAATTATTTATTTAACCTATGAATTGGATCAGAGCCTTAGGAAAATTTACCCTTTCTACTTTGAGAGGTCTGGGAGAAACCGGAGTTTTTTTGGTAAAAGGCTTTTCGTGGGCCTTTATCCCCCCGCTTAAGTTCCATCGTTTTATCAAACAGATACAATTCATTGGGGTAAACTCAACCCTCATTGTTTTACTTACCGGCGCTTTTACGGGCATGGTTTTGGGGATCCAAGGTTATTACTCTTTAAAAAAATTTGGGGCTGATGCCCTTCTTGGTCCCGCAGTCGCAATCTCTCTGATTCGGGAATTAGGTCCGGTGATTTCCGCCCTCATGGTCACCGGAAGGGCTGGGTCAGCGCTTACCGCGGAGATCGGAATTATGAGAATTTCCGAACAGATTGATGCCTTGGAGGTCATGGGCCTTAACCCCTTCCGTTATCTCGTGGTTCCTAATTTTTTAGCCGGAATTATTTCTTTTCCTCTCTTAGCATCGATCTTCAATGTGATTGGTATTTACGGAGGATACTTGGTGGGAGTAAAACTCTTGGGGGTAAGCGCCGGAGGGTATTTTGGAGAAATGAGAAGCTATGTGGATATGCAAGATATTCTTGATGGGCTTTATAAATCATTGAGCTTTGGGGTTATTATGACCTGGATCTGTTGCTATAAAGGGTATAATGCCGGATATGGAGCCGAGGGTGTAAGTAAAGCTACCACCCAGGCAGTGGTTACCTCCTCGGTATTAATTCTGGTTTGGGACTATTTCTTAACCTCGGTAATGTTTTAAATAAAATAATGATCGACGTTATCGACCTTCATAAGTCATTTAATGGGTTCCCCGTTCTCAAAGGAATTTCCCTCCGGGTGGAAAAGGGGGAGATTTTGGCCTTAATCGGCAAAAGTGGCTACGGCAAAAGTGTGTTCTTAAAACATATTGTCGGCCTTCTCAAAGGAGATCAGGGAAAGGTGCTCATCAATGGAGAAGATATCGCCACCAGCAAAGGAACCGCCTTGGAAAAATTAAGAAAAAAATTTGGTTTCCTTTTTCAGGGGGGCGCTTTGTTTGATTCTCTTAATATTTTTGACAATGTAGCTTTTCCCTTACGCGAAAAAACCAGGATGAAAGAAACCGATATCCGGGATAAGGTGCTTTTCGAACTTGAACAGGTGGGTTTGCAGGGATCAGAGAAAAAATATCCCGCTGAGATCAGCGGAGGAATGAAAAAAAGAGCAGCTTTTGCTCGGTCATTAATCTTGGATCCCGAGATAATGCTTTTTGATGAACCCACCACTGGTCTTGATCCGATAATTGCCAATACCATTCATACACTTATTAAAAATACCCATGAACGCCTTAAATTTACGGGAATAATTGTTACCCATGAAATTCCCAGGATTTTTTCGATTGTGCAAAAGGTGGCGATGTTAAACGATGGAGTGATCATCGCCCAAGGAACACCTCAAGAAATTCAGGCTTCCCCGCATGCTCTCGTTCAACAATTTATTGTCGGGGGCACAGAAATTGCCAAAGGAAACTAAAAGGAGAGACGATAATGAAACGGATTGACACAGAACTCTTAGTTGGTCTATTTATGATTATCGGGATCACATGCCTTACCTACCTTTCTATAAAATTAGGAAGGATGGAAATTATCGGTGATAAAGGGTATAAGTTATATGCTGAATTTTCCGAAATTGGAGGCCTGAAAAATGGCGCTTCGGTTGAGATTGCAGGAGTTGAGGTTGGACGGGTAAGAAACATCTCTTTATCAGATTACCAGGCAAAGATTGAACTGCAAATAAACTCAGGAGTTAAAATTCAAGAGGACTCGATTGCGGCAGTAAAAACCAAGGGTCTTTTGGGTGAAAAGTATATCCAGATTTCACCGGGAGGTGATGAGAAGATAATTCCTCCGGGAGGAAAAATTCGAGAGACTCAGCCACCCCTTGACCTTGAAAAAGCAATTGGAAATTTTATTTTTGGTAAGGTTTAAAAAAAGAAAATTAATGATTAATTTTTTGTATTTTTTTTTAGTTTTTAGTATGCTATATTAATTAGAAATCAAAAGATGGTTGGGTAATTTTTTGAAAGAAGAAAAGGAGGAAGTATGAAAAAAATAGTAGTAATCTTGGCCTTACTGGTGGGGGTGTTGTTTTTTAACCATAATTCTCTTGCTTCTGACCCCGCCCAAGGAACTTCGATTTCAGCAAACGCATCAGAAAAAAACGCGGAAGGTGTTTTACTTATCCCTGATCCTCTCCAGCGATATAACCGGGCTTTTTATAAGTTTAATGACAAACTTTATTTTTGGCTTCTCAAGCCAGTAGCCCAAGGATACGGAAAAATTTTACCCAGACCGGCACGACTCTCGGTTCAGGATTTCTTTACCAACGTATATGCGCCGGTTCGCCTGGTAAACTGCGGACTGCAGTGTGAATTTAAAGATGCTTCAATAGAACTATCGCGTTTTGGTGTAAATACTACTATAGGTTTAGTGGGTTTGTTCGATCCAGCCAAAAACTGGTTCCATCTTAATCCCCCAGACGATGAAGATTTTGGCCAAACCCTGGGTTGCTACAAGGGGCCAGGCTTTTATCTCAACCTCCCTTTTGCCGGGTCGACCAGCCTCCGCGACGGTATCGGAAGTTTAGTGGATTTATGTATCGTTCCTTCCTGGTGGGTGCTCACCCATTATCCTGCCGCTTACTATGCGACCGGAGCAACAGTATTAGAGGTAATTAACCGTACTTCTCTGAGAATCGGAGAATACGAGGAATTTAAGCGTGCCGCCCTTGATCCTTATGTTGCGATAAGGGATGCCTACAACCAGCATCGGGAAGACGCGATAACAAAATAATGATCAGTTAAGGAGAACTCGGATATGCATTTTTTTGGCCAGAAATTTCTCGGATTCACTTTATGCCTCTTGCTCGTGGCTGTTTTCTGCTTTTCCTCCCTCGGCGCTGCAGTCTCAGTATCACCTACCGAGAAGGTTCGAAAGTCAATTGAAGGAATCACTACCATCCTTGATGAGTATGTGAAAAATCCTCAAGGAACCCGTGAAGAGACATTAAATAAAATTATGGCGATCGCGGATCGAGATTTTGACTGGGCAGAAATGGCTAAACGCTCTTTAGGCCGCTTCTGGAAACAGAGAACGCCCGATGAGCAGAATAAATTCACCAGTCTTTTTAGAGACCTCATTAAGAATGCTTATATTGGTAAAATCGATGGTTATGCCGGCGAAAAAGTGGTTTTCGAGGGGGAAAATATTGAAGACAACTATTCCTTAGTAAAGAGTAAAATCATAACCCCATCCAAAGGCACGGACATTCCCGTAAACTATCGGCTGCAAAATAACGGGGGTAATTGGATGGTCTATGATGTGGTTATCGAAGGGGTTAGTTTAGTTAATAACTATCGAGACCAGTTCAACAGTATCCTCCAGGGGTCATCCTATGACGAATTGGTAAAAAGGATTCAAGATAAATTAGCTCAGGATAATAAAAAATAAACCCCGTGTGAAAAAGTGTAAAAATTTTTAAGTTTACCTCGTGCTTCTTTACCCTGTTAGCTATTTGATATCTAACCGGGCAAGCGGGGAGTTTCTAACGGGGTAAACGTCTCGGATTTCCTATCGGGATTCCAAAGACTGGATTTGGTAAAGCAGAAGTCAGAATTCATGAATATAACAACTGAATTCTGACTTTTTTTAGATGAATTCATGCCGAGTTGCATTCAAAAGCAGATCGAGGCGGCGACGAGGAATCGACGTCGAGGAGTATGACGAGGAGACAACAAAGATATGCAAATGAAGGCGACGTGGTATCACTTTCTACAGACAATTTGCGCTATAGCTCTTTTGGGATTTTCCTTGATCCCTTCAAAATAATAGATGATCTCCCAATCAACAAACCAGTCGCGAAGTTCTTCCGGCTTTAAAAGGAAGTCAGGATCATGTGGCTTTCCGAACTGAGGTTGCCGCACAGTATAGGTTTCATAAATAAGAACCCCTTTCTTTTTCAAAGCCTTTTTTATACAGCTTATGAGCGGCCGATAAAGGTATCGAAAAATCACAATTCCTCCGTAAAAAGCTTCAGAGAGAGGATTGTTTTCGTTTTTTTCTAAATCCACGCGCCAAACTTGGATGTCAACCCCATTCCCAGCTGCAAGCTGTTTGGCGCGTTTTAATGCTTTTTCTGATACGTCGCAACAAACCACCTCTAATTTTTTCTTCGCTAAAAAAATTCCATTATGGCAATCACCACACGCCAGATCTAAGATCGGTCCGTTTATCTTTCCTTCAGTAAAGAGGTTTACATAACTTACGAGTATTTCTGCTGGCTTTACCCTGAAACCACCCATATGACCTGTCCCCAAAGAGTGTCAAAGCGATAAAACGTGATCTTGGGCTTGCTCGGTGACCGGTATTCTTCCTAAAAAAACCTTATTGTGGCTCTGCTAAATGGCACAGCTTTTTTTATCTTCCCTTCGGAAATTCGGGATTACTCGTACTGATACGGAGTCATTTTTTCAGGTCCTACCAAGACCTCTTTCATCTTTTTCTTAATTTCTTTCCGGTACGTGCCTTTAAGCCACTTATTCCAGGCGCTGATGCTTTTCCAGGTACTGATGACTAAGTGCATCGAGGGATCTTCGACAGACTGCAAAGTCTCTCCGGAGATGAATCCTTCGGCGTACATTGCCTTAAACCGTAGCTCGCGGACGATGTCGTTGAGTGCTTCTTCTTTTCCCGGTTTTACTTTCCTTTGGATAAGAACCTTTACTGCCATAATGTCCCTCCTTTCATAATTGGGGTTTAAATTATGTTTCCTCGAAATTTCTTGGTCACCCATTCTTTGCTCAAGCTGTATTCTTGACCGATAGTAACCGTAAAATCTACTCTTGTGTTACCGGGGAAGTCATCAGTGAAGAGGACGTGGAAGGACTTTTCAATGAGAGTCCGGGGTAACGTGATGAACCAGAAGGGAATGTACCTGCATCTTTTTTTCTCCATCCATAGTGAAGTAAGAAAAGACTTTATGATAAACACATTTCACCTTTTGGTTATGTGTGAATTTAACCCCTGATATATTTTTTACCATTTAGATCTAATTTTGTCAATAAAAAACAATTAGTTAATATTCTTTTAAAATCAGAATATAAAAAAACTATTTCTCTTTTAGAGGCAAAGCTTTTTTTTCACTAAAATGCGACCAAGCATCAAACAACCATATTCTCAAACATTGCTAACGTGTTAAAAATAGTATACTATAATTCCCCGTTAGAAAATTTTCTAATGGGAGTTACCCCGTGTGAAAAAGTGTAAGAATTTTTAGGTTTACCCCGTACTTCTTCTTCACCCTGTTAGATATTTGATATCTAACAAGGCAAGTGGGGCCTTTCTAACGGGGTAAATAATGTGTTCGTTTTTGACTTTCTGCATTTCATGACTCATTCCATTATCACGTTATTGACTGATTTTGGCTCTAAAGACCACTACGTTGGCGCCATGCGAGGGGTTATCTTAGGCATTAACCCCCACGCTACCATTGTAGACATTTCTCATCACATTTCTCCTCAAAACATACTCGAAGGAGCGTTTTTGCTCAGCAGTGTCTATACTTATTTTCCCCAAGGCACTATTCACCTTGCCGTCGTTGACCCGGGTGTGGGAACAGAACGCAAACCAATCCTGGTGAAAGGAGAAAACTTCTTTTTTATTGGGCCGGACAATGGAATTTTTGGGTTAATCTATGACCAGTTAAGAAAATTTTTGGTCTATGAACTTACCAATACACATTTTTTTCTCAAACCCGTTAGCGCTACCTTTCAGGGGCGGGATATCTTTGCGCCCGTAGCTGCATATCTTTCCCGGGGAGTTTCCCCTTTGGAGATGGGAAAAGAAACAAAAAAATTTCAAAGACTGTCTTTACCCCAGCCATTTTTGGAGAAAAAAAGGATAAGGGGTAAAGTAATGTATATCGATAGTTTTGGAAATCTAATAACCAACATCACCGTGAACCATCTGAAAAACTTAGGAAAAGCCCCCGAAAAAATTAAAATTCGCGAAAACGTTATTTCTGGGCTATCTAAAAATTATCAAGAGGTTAAAAAAGGAACGTTGCTCGCTATCATTGGAAGTTCAAATTTATTGGAAATTTCCGTAAGAGAGGGAAGTGCCCAAAAAAAGCTGAAGAGTCAAGAAGGAGATGACGTTAAGGTTTTTTAGGTAAAAGGTGGCTACGCAGGAAAAAGCAACAATAATCATTTCATATTAAAACAAGGGAACGGAAAATAATCTTTTTGTTTTTTTAACGTAAGGAGACTTTGGCTATGTCAACCGACCAACCTCAACCATCATCACACCTAGACAATCGGCTTAATGCCCTAAAAAGGCTTAAAGCGGAAAAATTCAGCCGCTATTTCCTGTTAGTAGTTCTCATCGGAATCGGAATTGTCTTTTTCAACATGATCAAAATCTTTTTGATCCCAACGATATTGGCCGCTGTATTTGTCGCCCTTTTTTATCCTTTATACGGATGGCTTCTTAAAGTTTTCCGAAATAACAAATCTCTCAGCTCTCTTGTGTGCTGCTTTATACTGCTTTTGGGTCTTATTACCCCCGTCTCGATTGTTGCTAATTTAGTCTCCGGCGAAGCGATCAGCCTCTACCAAACCGTGGAGCAAAAAGTTCAGGAAATCATTCAAAAAGGAGATGAGCGTGTCCTGAAAAATATCAAAGAGTACAAATGGGTAAAAAAGCTCCACCTAAACGAAATTGACTGGCAGTCCTCACTCCAAGAAAGCGCTCAAGCTGGGGCAAAACTACTCGCGACTGTCATTAACAAGGCATCAAAAGGGACATTCCAGGTTCTCGCCAATTTATTTCTTACGTTTTTTGCAATGTTTTACTTCTTCCGCGATGGAGACAAGCTTATCCAGCGTTTAAAATATTTAAGCCCGCTTGCAGATAAATATAAAGAAGAACTGTTTATACGGTTTATTTCCGTATCCCGCGCAACCATAAAAGGCACCGTGGTAGTCGGGTTGATTAAAGGTTTCATCGGAGGTCTCACCTTCTGGATTTTCGGCATCAGTTCTCCGATACTGTGGGGGGTAGTTATGGCGATTCTTTCGATTATTCCTATGCTGGGAGCTTGGTTAGTAATGTATCCGGCAGCAGTCATTTTACTCTTACTGGGACACATCTGGCAAGGAATAGCCCTGTTTTTGATTTCAACGCTTATCATAAGCAGCGTCGATAATATACTTCAACCTCGCTTGGTTGGCCGAAGCACAGGGCTCCATGATCTCCTCATTTTCTTTTCCACTCTGGGTGGAATCAGCATGTTTGGAGTCATGGGATTTATTGTCGGCCCTATTATCGCAGCCCTTTTCATCTCCATCCTCGACGTTTACGGTATTGAATTCAAATCACAGCTTGACTTAGCGCAAGGATAAAAAAACCAACCAAGACGAAGCAATCGAACAATAATTTTTAAGGCAATAAAAGCCGCGCTCTCGGAAAGGAAGTCTAAAAAAAAATTCTTAAAGTTTCCAGTCCACTTAAAAATGTTGGGAGTGGCAAGATGTTACATAACTGATCATAAAATCACACAGAAGGAGTAGAGACTACGAATGCACTATAACCCCGCTTCTTGTGAGCGGCTCCCGGAATTTCCCAAGGGTTGGGGATCCGACCACATGATCCTGCGTTTTCTCCAGCCTCAATACTATCTCCGGATGAAAATTAGGTTGCTTGACTTTTAGATAAAAATTTGGTAAAAAACCAAGCATTTTACCCAAGTCTGCAAAATATTTTCCGCTAACCTTATTGAGCCGGAATTAAAGGGAGGAAGGAAAAATGACCAATTCGCTCAGAGTTCTTATCATCGATGATTCAGAGGATGATACCCGTTTAATTACCAATGAATTACAACGGGGTAGCTTTGACCTGCTCTTTGAACGCGTTAATTCCCCTGAAACCATAAAAGCCGCTCTCGAGCAGAAGACCTGGGATGTGGTTATTTCTAATTTTGTGGTGTCACAATGTACCGCCTTAGAAGCCCTCGCTTTGCTGCAAGAAAAAAATCTTGACCTGCCTTTTATTATTGTTTCCGACACCATGAGCGAAGACATTGCGCTTCAAGCCATGGAGGCAGGTGCTCATTCCTTTTTCAAGAAAAAAAATATAAAACTTCTGCTTCCCGCGGTTGAGCGGGGGTTGCGTGAAGTAATCATAAAACGCGAGCGCAAGCAGATGGAGGAAAAACTGAAAGAATCGGAAAGATTTTTAAGGACAACTATTTTTAGTGTCGGTGAGGGGGTCGTTGTGTATGATCGCCAACTGAAATACAAGGTGTGGAACAACTTCATGGAGGGTTTAACTGGTTTGCCGGCACAAGAAGTTTTGGGAAAATGCGCCCTTGATCTGTTTCCCCACTTACAGGAAGAGGGAGTGCGTTTGCTTTTAGAGCGTGCCTTAAAAGGAGAAACGATCTGTTCTTCGGATACGCCTTTTCATATCCCGAACACCGGAAAAACCGGCTGGGTAGTGGGCACCTACAGTCCTCACGTTGACGCAAACGGTGAAATCATCGGTGCGGTAGGTATCATCCGCGATATCACCGAGCGCAAGCGGGCGGATGAGGCGCTTAAAGTTTCGGAAGAAAGATTTCGCATTGCTGCCGAAACCACCAATGATTTAATCTGGGAATGGAATATTATAAACGGTACCTTGGAATGGTTTGGCGCTATTGATGACAAGCTGGGATATTTTTCCAGGGAATTCCCAAGAACAATCGAAGCCTGGGAAAATAGTATCCATCCCGACGATCATGACCGGGTAATGGCATCTCTCGGCCGGCACTTTAAAACTAAAGCATCTTATAATGAAGAGTATTTTATAAAACGAAAAGACGGAACTTTTCGCTTTTGGATCGTTCAAGGGCAAGCTGTCTGGGATGCAGAAGGAAATCCTTTAAGAATGATCGGAGCGTGTACCGACATCACCGAGCGCAAGCAAGCTGAAGAGGCCTTGCGACTAAGCCGGCTCCAACAAAAAGCTCTCCTTGATAATATCCCGGACGCGGCCTGGTTAAAAGATTCAGAATTTCGTTTTATTGCCGTTAATGAAGCTATTGCCAAAGCCGCCGGTTATAACACCGAAGACTTGGTTGGAAAAACTGATTTTGAAATCTGGCCAAAAAATGCAGCTGAAACTAACCGTTCTGAAGACCAGGGAATAATCGCTACCAAGCAAAAGAAGGTTATCGAACAATCTTTCATGGATTCTTCCGGCAAGGTTTTCTGGGTTGAAAAAATCAAAACCCCGATTTTGGATGAAAAAGGAAAAGTCATCGGGACAGCGGGAATTTCCCGGGACATTACTAAACGTAAACAAATTGAGGAGGAACTGCGGAAAAATGAAAGAAAGTATCAATCCCTCTACCAGGAATTCCTGACGCTTTTTGATGCCGTTCCTGAAAATGTGCATCTCATATCTCCTGATCTAAAGTTAATCTGGATAAATCATACTTCAGCAGCGTCATTAGATAAAAACCGCTCTGATCTCATCGGACAATACTGTTATCAAGCACGGCATAACCGATCAGAACCCTGTGAAATCTGCCCGGTGCGGAGGTGTTTCCGTTCCAAAACCATAGAATTTGACGAAGTGACCACCCCTGATGGAGTTATCTGGGACCTGCAGGCTGCTCCTATCATTGATGACCAGGGAGAAGTAAAGAGCGTCGTTGAAACGGCTCGTAATATTACTGAAAAGAAAAAAGCGTTTCAGGAGATGATCTCTCTGCAGGAACAGCTTCGCCAATCTCAGAAAATGGAGGCAATCGGCCGTTTGGCCGGAGGAGTTGCCCATGATTTTAACAATCTTTTGACCGTCATCCAGGGAAACAGTGAATTAGCTCTTTGTGAACTCGCGAACAATGATTCTTTGAAACTCAAGCTTGGCGATATTAAAAAAGCAAGTGAGCGGGCGGCGGATCTGACCCGCCAGCTTTTGGCCTTCAGCCGGCGGCAAGTTCTCAATTTAAAGGTCATTAACCTTAATTTCATTTTAGAAGATTTAGAAAAGATGCTGCGCCGCATTATTGGGGAGGAAATCGAACTAATTACCTCATTTGCCGATGACCTGGGAAGAGTTAAAGCTGATCCCGGAGAGATTGAACAGGTGATCATCAACCTTGCGGTTAACGCCAAGGACGCGATGCCTCACGGAGGCACCCTTACCATTGCGACCGCCGATGTGGAGTTAGATGAACAGCATGTTCGGAGGCATCTTGGCACACTTCCGGGCAGTTATGTCCTAATTTCGGTGGCGGATACCGGGGTGGGGATACCCAAGGAAATCCGCGAACAGATTTTTGATCCTTTTTTTACAACCAAGGAAAACGGCAAAGGGACGGGTTTAGGGTTGGCAACCGTGTATGGAATCGTAAAGCAGAGCGGAGGAGATGTCCATCTGGATAGTGAACCGGAAAAAGGGACAACGTTTAAAGTTTACCTTCCCCGGGTCGATGAACCGCTGGAGGAAGCGGGAAAAAAGAAAGAAGCTAAAGTGTCCCCCCGGGGTAACGAAACCATTCTCGTTGTTGAGGATGACAGTTCTGTCCGTAAAATTGCCGTGCAGGTCTTAACAAACCAGGGTTATAATGTATTGGTATCTGAGAGTGGTGGGGATGCCTTGCTTATTTGTGAACAGGAAAAAAATCCTATTGATCTGGTGCTCACTGATGTGGTGATGCCGAAGATGAGCGGCCCGGAATTGATCGAGCGGCTTAAAAAAGTACGGAAAGATTTTATTGTGCTTTACATGTCGGGTTATACCGACAAACATATTCTAAAAGGCCTGGATGACGAATTAAACTTTATTCAAAAACCATTTACCATTGATGTACTTGCAAAAAAAGTTCGTGACGCGCTGGATACAAAAAAGGGGGCCAAGAGAAAATAACTGTCTAAGAACAATTTATTTTATCAGGTTTTTATTTGTGCAAACAGAGAGATACTTCCAAGCCCTTTTCATTCCTTTCTCACAACACTTTTCTTGACAGACAGTCCTTAAATCACTATCATAAAACCTTTTTTCCTCTTCTGTTTCTTGCGCGGTAAAATCCCTTGTTGGGTTGACTCGCCATTCCTGCTGAAGGGGCTGTTTCATAATTTGAAAACAAGGTGGTAGCCGCAGTCCCGCTTAAAGCGGGATTGGGCAGCGTAACATGTTGAAATATCAAACTCTAACGAACGCAAGCTAAAGCTTGCGGCTGCCAAAATCGGCATTATGACACAGCATAGAAATCGGAAATCCTTTTTTTCGATTCCGCGTTTCACATACGGAAAATCTGTTGGTTAACCCCGTTAGAATGACTTCAGAGGCATTTATCCCGTGTGAAACAGTGTAAGAATTTTTAAGCTTACCCCGTGCTTCCCACGGACATTTCTAACGGGGTCAAACCGAAAAAATAAAAAGGCAGGCAATTGACTTTTTGTTAAGGTGTGGTAAATAAAATCAGTTAATACTCGAAAAGTTGATGATTCGCAAGAAAGGATATGCTGGTGTTAACAATTGAGAAATCCAAACGGATAAAAGACCTTCCCCCTTACCTTTTTGCCCGAATTGACCAAATCAAGGCCGAACAGATTGCCAAGGGTGTTGATGTCATTGACCTTACGATCGGTGATCCGGATCTGCCCACGCCGGAGGGAATCATCGAGCAGATGAAAAAATCTTTGGCGAACGCTAAGAATCACCGCTATCCTCCGTATGCGGGGATTCTGCCCCTTCGTCAGGCAGTAGCCGAATGGTACAGGGATCGCTTCCAGGTGCAACTTAATCCTGAGACTGAGGTTTTGATCTTAATCGGTTCGAAAGAAGGAATCGCCCACATCCCCCTCGCTTTCATTGATAACGGCGATTATGGCTTAGTTCCTGATCCGGGCTATCCGGTTTATAAAACCTCTATTTTTTTTGCCGGCGGCACGCCCCATATCATGCCGCTTCTGAAAAAAAATCATTTTATTCCCGACTTAAGTCAGATTCCAAAAGAAATCGCCCAAAAATCAAAACTTATCTTCCTTAATTACCCCAATAATCCGACGTCAGCCGTGGGGAAGGAAGATTTTTTTAAGGATGCGATAACCTATTGCCGGAAAAATAACATCATGGTTCTTCATGACGCCGCGTATTCCGAAGTTTATTTTGGCGATTATAAACCAATGAGTTTTCTTCAGGTGGAGGGCGCAAAAGAAGTCGGGATTGAGTTTCATTCTTTCTCAAAGACGTTCAATATGACCGGATGGCGCTTGGGATTTGCCGTTGGCAATGCTGAGATCATCGAAGGACTGGGAAAAATCAAGACCAATATCGATTCCGGGATATTTCAGGCAGTACAGGAGGCGGGTATCGAAGCCCTAAAAAATAACCTGCATGTTTCTGAAACCCTCCGCAAAATTTATCAGGAACGAAGAGATATTCTCTGTTCCGGCCTTAAAAAAATTGGCCTTGATTTTGAGCCGCCCGCGGCTACTTTTTATATTTGGGCTGAAATTCCCCGTGGCTACACGTCCATGGAATATACCACTCATCTCCTTAATCAGGCAGGTGTGCTTGCAACTCCAGGAAATGGGTTTGGTTCTTTTGGAGAAGGGTTTATCCGCTTTTCATTGACTGAGGCAACCGAACGGATCAAGGAAGCGGTAGACCGGTTGAAAAAAGCAGCTTTTTAATGAAACATTCGGTATTTCTCGGATTAGGATCAAATCAGGGCGAAAAAATAAAAAACTGTGAGCAGGCAATCGAAGAAATCCTCAAACTGGAAGGAGGTTTTCTTCTTTCCCGATCCTCCTGGTATTATAGTGAACCCTGGGGAAGGGAGGATCAGAATCGGTTTGTCAATGGCGTGATTCAGATCATGACCGAATTCTGCCCTGATGAGCTTTTAGCGAAATTTAAGGAGATCGAAAAACGTCTGGGCCGCACGGATAGAGAAAAATGGGGACCTCGCGTTATTGATATTGATATTCTTTTTTATGATGATCTTTCTTTTGAATCACCGGAGATGGAAATTCCTCATCCTCGAATTGTGGAGCGAAATTTTGTTTTGACCCCTCTCGCGGAAATCGCTCCCCGATTCGTTCATCCGGTTTTAAAAAAAACGATCAAAGAACTTTTAGACACGTCTCCTGACCAGAAAAAAGTAGTAAAAGTGAGTGAAGTGCTGCCATGAAGTTCATTTTTTTTTGCATTCTTATTTATATTCTGTTCCGACTTCTGAAGTCCCTTTTTTTACCTCGTCCTTCAGCTGATTCACGGATTCTTTTCAAAAATGAAAGGGGCGCAGTAAATGAAATGGTTCAGGACCCGCAGTGCGGAATATATGTGGCAAAAAAAGACGCGTACGCAAACCGAAAGGGAACAAACGTGCTTTATTTTTGCAGTGAGGAGTGTTGTCGTAAATATCTTACTAACAATAACAGCAAAATTGAAAAAGGAGTAGACCTATGAAATTTTTTATTGATACCGCTGATATTAATGAAATTAAAACAGCAGCCGCGTACGGGCTGGTTGATGGCGTAACCACCAATCCTTCTCTGGTTTCGAAAACCGGCAAAGACCTCATGACCGTACTCAAAGAAATTTGTGAAGTTGTGGAGGGGCCGATCAGTGCTGAGGTTGTGAGCACCAAATCTTCAGACATGGTCAAAGAAGCAAAACAACTCGCTCAGATTCACCAGAATATTGTGATAAAAATCCCCATGTGCCTCGAAGGACTTAAAGCAACGCGTACGCTTTCACAGGCGGGGATCAGGGTTAATATGACGCTGATCTTTTCTCCTCTCCAGGCGTTGATCGCGGCCAAGACAGGAGCAGCCTACGTCAGCCCTTTTATCGGGCGGCTGGACGACATTTCCCACGTGGGGATGGACTTGGTTGACCAGATCGCAACTATCTTTGACAACTATGAATTTGATGCCGAAATCATTGTGGCAAGCATCCGCAATCCGGTGCATGTTCTTGAAGCTGCTCTTTTGGGCGCGGATATTGCCACGATCCCTTTCTCGGTGCTGGAACAACTGACCAAACATCCGCTCACGGATATCGGCATAGAACGTTTTCTGGCCGATTGGAAAAAGGTCCCCAAAAAGGGGAAATAAATCCAAGAGAGTCCTGGATTAAGGGAGAGTTAGAGAAATAGGGATGTCCCCTTGAGTAAACCCCGTTAGAAGTCTTTCACAGAGGGCATTTACCCCGTGTGAAAAAGCAAGAATCTTTAATTTTACCCCGTGCTTCTTCACCCTATTAAATATTTGATATCTAACGGGGTAAAGAGCGAAAATCAGCTAAACCGTATGAGACTGTGTCGTAATACATATTTTGGTAGCCGCAAGCTTTAGCTTGCGCTTCTCGGATATGTGATTTCAATATGTTACGCAGCCTAAAGGCTGCGGCTACTCCCTGTTTTTGAATTGTAACACAGTCTTTATGGCGGGGGGGATAAGGGGGTTTGTTGACCCAACAGAGAACCAGCGTTGATGTCACCCTGGTTCTCACCGTCTAAATTAGTTGTCCATTAAAAACAGGTTTGATAATATTTGTATATTTATTGATTATGCCTTTAAGGAGGTAAATTTTATGGACATAGTAAGCACCATCCGGGATGTGCCTGATTTTCCCAAAAAAGGAATTATTTTTAAAGATATCACGACATTGCTGAAAAATCCTAATGCGCTACGACACAAAGTCCAAAAGATGCTAAAGTTTTGTCAAGGCAAAGAGGTTGATATTGTGGTGGGGATTGAGGCGCGGGGATTTATATCCGGCGCTCTCTTAGCGTACGAGTTGGGCTGCGGGTTTGTGCCTGTCCGAAAACCGGGAAAACTGCCGGCTGAAACCATCAGCGAGAGCTATACCCTTGAATACGGCACAAATACGGTTGAGATTCACACTGATGCGATCGAAAAGGGACAAAAGGTTTTAATCATAGACGATCTCTTGGCAACGGGAGGCACAGCAAAAGCCACCTGCAAGTTAGTTGAACGACTGGGCGGAGAGATCGTCGGGTTGGCCTTCATAATTGAATTGATCTTTCTTAAAGGACGTGACGAACTATCAAAATATGATATTTTCTCAGTCGTGCAGTACGACTAACCTCGGAATTTAGTTAACCTTCGATACCTTTGGGCGGCAAAACATAAGATGCTAACCTATCGAGGCGCGTCATGATAGAACGAATTTTTGGATTGCAGAAAGCGCGAACCAGCCTTCAAAGGGAAGTTTCGGGCGGCTTAACCACCTTTATGACGATGGCGTACATAATTTTTGTGCAGCCTGCGGTCTTGGGCGCCGCGGGAATGGACCGGGGAGCGGTTATGGTCGCGACGTGCCTATCCAGCGCTTTCGCGACTTTTTTAATGGCTTTTCTCGCCAACTATCCTATCGCGCTGGCGCCGGCGATGGGGCACAATTTTTTCTTTGCTTACACGGTGGTCCTCACGCTTAAATATAGCTGGCAACAGGCGTTAGGCGCTATTTTTATTGCCGGGGTAGTTTTCATCGCCGTATCGTTTGTGGGGCTTCGCGAGCGACTGGTAAACGCTATTCCCATTACCTTGAAAAACGGAATCGCCGTGGGTATTGGATTGCTTATCGCGGTGGTCGGTCTTGAATGGGCGGGAATTGTGGTGGACAATCCTGGAACGTTGGTGACTATGGGGAAGTTGTCCTCACCTCCGGTGCTCTTGTCCCTTCTTGGGTTGACCGTGATGGCGATTTTGTTGGCCCTGGGAGCGCGCACCGCTATGTTGCTGGGAATTTTGATAACTCTCATCGTTGGTCTCATGACGGGCATGGTAAGTTATGAAGGGATTGTCGGGCCGGTGCCGTCCATCAAACCGACTCTTTTCAAGCTCGATATCATGGGGGCGCTGGAAACCGGCATGTTTTCCATAATTTTTGTTTTTTTCTTCCTTGCCTTGTTCGACACCGTGGGCACATTGATCGGTGTGAGTCAGGAATCAGGGCTGCTGCAAGCTGACGGGAGTTTACCCCGTGCCCGTCAAGCTTTACTTTCCGACGCGATCGGCACGGTATCAGGAGCCCTTTTGGGCACCTCTACGGTGACCTGTTATATCGAAAGCGCCACCGGGGTAAGCGCCGGCGCCCGGACCGGTTTGGCCAATGTGGTGACCGGGGTAATGTTTCTCCTGGCCATATTTTTCGCGCCCCTCGTTAAGATGATTGGAGGAGGAATTAAGATCGGCGAAGGATTGGTGCTCTATCCGGTCATCGCTCCCGCGCTTATTATTGTCGGCTGCTTCATGCTGAAAAATATTTCCCAAATTAACTGGAATGATTTTAGTGAAGCTGTACCCGCTTTTTTAATGATAATCTTGATGCCCCTTACCTTCAGCATTACCGAAGGCATCGCGTTTGGTTTTATCTCTTATACTTTGTTAAAAGCGGTGCAAGGAAAAATCAGAGAAGTGCCGCTTTTAGTTTCTGTTTTCGCGATTCTGTTTTTAATCCGCTATATTTTTCTGACGGTTTGATTGCCTGACCGGATGCCGGATAAAAGGAAAAACTCCCCACCATTAATTATCTTTTGGAGTATATTTATAATAGTTTCTTTTTTAGTTTAAGGTTCAGCGTGTCAGGTAAACCTAAAACCATCAAAGTGTCTGAGGCGTAAAAGGGCAGTATATGAAAAAAATCTATGTCTTGTTGATTGTTTTTTTGTGGTTGTCAATGGTTCCCTGTGCGGCTCCCACTGACGCGTGCCGCTGCGGCAACAAACTCGTTTCCACGGGAGATACCAAATCAGAAATTCTGGCAAGCTGCGGGCCCCCAACCTGGGCGGAAGAACGAACAGAAGAACGGATCGAACGTACCCATGGCGACGATTATTATGATGACCGTGGAGTTCTCAGACAGCCGTTCTATAGCAAAGTTCAGGTAAACGTTGACGAATGGTTTTACAACTTCGGCCCAAACCAGTTTATTCAAATTTTCAAGTTTGAAAACGGCAGGCTGGTTTCAATTGAAAACGGGAATTATGGTTATTAGCGTTAAAGATCAGTGCCTTGAATCCAAGTTGCATTCAAAAGCAGATCGAGGCGACGACGAGGAATCGACGTCGAGGAGTATGACGAGGAGACAACAAAGATATGCACATGAAGGCGA